>Ga0123342_1004461_pt1 | contig 21346 bp, 12 predicted proteins | sample Turbeawhitnodule_FD_89960 | JGI IMG/M metagenome (GOLD analysis project Ga0123342, IMG submission 89960) | Root nodule microbial communities of legume samples collected from Mexico - Turtle bean Mexico white nodule | ecosystem: Host-associated > Plants > Roots > Nodule | place: Mexico: Nepantla...
AGTTTGAAAAACACTTTCAATTCAAAAGGTTTGAGAATACTTAAGCTTTGGATTCAATCAAGAGTGGATTTACACAGATAATCTACCCCAGATCCTATTCTAATACACCTCAGCAACAACAAGTACATCAAGCCTTCCATCAAACTCAAAGGATTTGGATTCTTCAAAGCTTGAACACACTTGATTCAACATAGACAACGTGTGTACTTGTAGTAAAAAAACTATTGAAATAACTTTTTACAAGCAAATGAAGCTAACTTTTTTTTGACATGACAAAAGGATTGTTAGTTGTTGACTATATTATATTATTATAACATCTACGTTAATTATAAGTCATTGTCAAGTCAGTATGAAAGTTTATAGACTAAAACTAATATTAACTTAATTTTTTTATATAAAATAAGTTTAAAATATTTAAAAAAATATTGTAATTAATATTTGTTGTTTATATTAAAACATGATCTTATAATTATTTTAAGAAAATGATATTAGCAAAATTTAGCTATTAATTAATAGATCTTGAAATACTTTAGCGAATACAATTTTGTACCCTGATTCTATTTTTTATTCTAATAATTCTAATGAATAACTTATTTTCAATTATTAAATTGAAAGAAAATCAATAATAAATATGGAGGATAAGTATTCGATGAAATTAAACGTGAATAGTAATTTATGGTTTTAAGAAACAAGTCCATTACTTAAGTTTTGTAGTTTCTTTTCTCTTGAAATTATTTTTTGGCAAATTCTTCCTTATTTTTTTTTAATTCCAATAATATATTTTTGAGTATGATGGAAAATTTTGTATATATATATATATATATTTTTTTTTTTTCAAGTGATGATTATTGTTTGTGGTGGTTGCTTGTGCTAGTTGGTGGTAAACATTGATGGTTGAGATAAGTTTTGTAATATTTTTATTGGTGGTGACTATGTTTTCGTTTGCTTTTTTTTTTTCATTTTTTTGGAAGTCACAAAACCTATAAAAAAAAATCAGCATGTTGCAAAAATGAAGTATAAACATAAAAAAAAAATTGTATTCGCATTGTAGAATATCAAATATAATGAATTTTCTCGTCAACTCTCTCACACAAACTCAAATGATCAAATTGCTCTCTCAAATACTGCGGCTGGAGAAATATGGAAGTGATGCGGCTAGAAGAGAGGTATGGGGTGTGGAATGCAACTGAGGTTATTTAAAAAATAATATTATGCTTTATTTATACAGCGTTTGGATTCAGGTGATCACTATTTACCCCGGACGAATATCTGAAGACTGTATGCGTTTCTATCCATTCATTTGAACAAAATGGCAAGCGTAAAAAAGCAAGTAATCATGCAAATGTTTTATGCGGTGAGTTACGGAGATTAGAGAGGAAAGTCAATTAGAATTTGTTATTTTTTTGCTACCCTTCTAATTTATGTTCAAAATTGTGACTCCTTTCACGTAAGTATTCCTGCAAACGGGAGAAAATAAACACTAAACATCAATGTTGCATATTTCCATAATCGATTTTGTCTTGGTTTTCAATTGATAATTGTGTGTGCCAAAGTCGATGTTGTGCCATTTTTGCTTGGATAATCAATGTTTGAAGGGCCATAATCGATGTTGAACTACTTTTTCATTGAAAATTGATGTTTGAAGGAGCATAATCGATTTTGAACTAATTTATAATCTGTATTTATTTAGTATTTTAATAATTTTACATATTTAAGATTTTTATTTAAATAGGACATTAAATATTTCAAAAATTGTATTAATTTAGGATTTTAAATATTTTAGGAATTTTATACATTTTATATATTTTTATTTAAATAGGATATTAAATAATTTAGAATTTGTATATATTTAAAATTTTGAATATTTAGAAATTTTATATATTTTATATTTTTATTTAACTAGCACATTACATAATTTATGATTTGTATTTATTTAAGATTTTGAATATTTTAAAAAAATTATACATTTTAAATTTTTATTTAAATAAGAAATTAAATATTTTATAATTTATATTTATTTTGGATTTTGAATATTTAAGGAACTTTATATATTTCAGATTTTAATTTTTATTTAAATAGATATTGAATAATTCTTTTGACAATCATAAATATATTCCCATAATTTCTTGTAATTCGTATTTTTTCTAAAATTAATTCTTAATAGTATCGAAAATTAAATGTTAATTAAAAATAATTATAATCCATAAACAAATAAAATTAATATTTTAATAAATTTTAAATAGAAAGTTAAATTTATAATCTTACATTTTTATCATTTAAAAAAAATACAATTTCAATCACATCCATCGTATCGCTCACAAACTTTCATAAATTTTTCCTACACTTTCTAATATATTTACCTTGGTCCAGACAACCTCATTTTATTTACACTTTTTCTTCAAATAATCTCAAATTTACTTAATCAAACAAAACATTAAGATTATTTAAATTTAAAAAAAAAATCAACTTCTTACAATTTTATTAGGGTGGAGGAAGAATTTATCTTTTTTTTATCAACAAATAAATAATGAAATTAATAGGAGTATTTTAAGGATACCCCAACTCTTATACGAATACTTTCAATTTTTCTATACAAAAAACAAAGGCTGCATATTTTGAAAAAAATGCCACAACTAAGCATATTTTTGAAAAAAAACCCTTCATCCACCTATTCCTTCTGCAACTTTTGGATACAAACCTTTCGCATTTGACAGCAATGATGCCTATACCCTTTGTATTTCTTTTCTCTTACTGACTTGACAACGGAGGCTTCTCACTAACACAAACCAGTTTTTGTTTCAATGATTCCACTTTATGAAATAGAATGATGGTCTCTTCCCTTCATGCACTTCCAGATCACAACTCCATTGCTTCCCTTTTATCTGTTGTCTCAAAGCAACATTCTTGCAGTTGTTTGTACCTATGTAGCACAGACACTGACACAACACTGACACAGACACTGATACGACACAAACACAAACATGTATAATCTCTAAAATGCAGGGACACCGATCTATATATTATATAATTATGAATTATATAAATTGACAATAAAGATTTGTGTGCACAAGTATGTTTCAATTTTTTTTTGTAGCAGAAAGATGTTTCTCATGGCTGGTTCAAAATGATTTGTTCCTTACTTTTGTAATCATAATAAAAATTTATACAATAAGTTTGAGTTTTTAGAAAATTAATGTATTTCTCCTTTTTAAAATTGTGTTAAAATTGTACTAGAATTGTTAGAAATCCAACAAATATTTTTTGAATTAGACATTTTACCGATACGTGTCCTACAAGTGCCGGTGTCTGATACGTATGTCCAACACGGACACATCATTTAAGAGGCTTGTCTGAGCCTCGTAGGTTTTTACTGCTAACTAGACCAACACTCTTCAATCTTTTTTTCACCAAAAGTTCTCTTCCCTTCTATAGATAGTACTAGGTACTATACTTATATTTCAACAAAATCTGCATTTGGCAAGAATTTATCTTCCTTCTTCCTCTTGTAAGCCAGGATTATAAATTCAGATAGATGTATGATTTTTTTCCACAATAAAATAAAATGTAGGAAATATTGCTCCCCGTGCAAATTGTCAATAGTAAAATCCAAAATATATACAAATAATGCTTACCAGCTAAGAAATTCAAAAATATTTCTTAAAATGACAGGAAAATATATTTTGGATATTTATGAATTTCTAGTTGGTAAGCATTATTTGTATATATTTTGGATTTTACTATTGACAATTTGCATCGGAGAGCAATATTTCCTACATTTTATTTTATTTTGGAAAAAAAAAATATACAAGTATCTTGTTATTCAGTTAGTCTGGTTTACTTTTCTGTTATCAATTAGTCACCTAACTGTTATTTAATTTTCATGTACTGTATATAAACAAATATGCTCTTTTAGCTTAAAACAAAGATAATAATAATTCTTCAGTTATGTTACTACTATCTTTCTAAAATGGTATCCTGAGCCATAAAATTTGTTTTTTTTTCTCTCCTCTCATGACTTCCCCCCGTCCTCTTCTTCTCCTTCCCATTTTGAACTCTCCCACTGATCAGTGCATGGCTACCCCTTCCGTTGTTCACCATTTTCATACACCTATCTCTCTCAAGTTCCATGATGAAAACTTTCTTGTATGGAAGCAATAGGTTATTGCTACTTTGTGTGGTCTCCAACTTATGCACTTCTTGGATGGAACTAAAGTTCCCTCTGAATTTCTGACTCAAAACAATCAAACAGTGGTAAACCCTGCATATCGCATCAACAAGATCAACTCCTTGTGGTATGGCTTCTTGCTTCCATGTCCTTTTTCCTTTTAACCAAGATGGTTGGTCTGGATTCATCTGATGCCATCTGGTGTCGTCTTCTCACTCACTTTGCTTCACACATTTGTGCCATGGTCAAGAAGTTTCGTCTTCTTCTCAAAACTCCAAAGAATGATAGATCCATCTCCACTTACGTTACTGGCATAAAGAAAATTATGGATTCACTTGTTGTGGTTGGCTACCCAATATCTACTGCTGACTATATTGATGCCACTCTTGATGGACTCTTTGCATATTTTGATGGTTTCATCGCCTTCATTCTTTCTCACAAAGACCCATATACGGTTGATGATCTTGAAGCCCTCCTTCTAGGGCAAGAAGAACGATTTGAAAAGCACAAACTGGCGCATGACTCTATTCTTCAGGTAAACACTGTATCCATTTCATGGAATTTAAAAAACTAACACAAAAAGAAACCATGCAATTATTCTTCTGGTGGAGATAGATCTCAAAATCCATCTGGGTTTCGTCCATCCCGTCTTCGTCCACCCATTCGTCCACTTATCAACCATGATGCTTCTTGGAACTATGCAAAACCGATTTGTCAAATTTTCCACAAACTTGGTCACACAGTAGACACATGCTGGCATAGGTATGACCCTCATGCTACCCATTCTTACAATGCTAATATGTCACATTATACATCTCCCATGAATTACGATTCTACACTGTCTATTCTTAGAGCACCCTCCACTATAGAAGACCCTATCTGGTATCTTGATACAGGTGTCAGACATCATATCACCAAAGACTCTAATATATTTACTAAAAAACAACCCTATCAAGGTAATGACGATCTCAATTTCGGCAAGTGACAAAATATGAATATTTGTCATACTCGTTTTTTCATTTATACTGACCCAAATACACACACTTTCAACCTTCATAATATGTTGCATGTCCCTGCCATCACCAAAAATATGATAAGTGTTACTCAATTTGCCAAAGATAACAATGTTTACTTTGAATTTCATGATAACCTCTACTATGTTAAACATCAAGCAACCCATCAGATTTTACTTCAAGGAGTAATTAAAGATGGGCTTTATGTGTTTCTGCCATCTCTCCCCACGCCTACTCATTCTGTTCAATATGCTTCTTATAAACCTAAGATCCCCACTTTATAGCTTTGGCATAACAGACTTGGGCATTGTAATTTTTTCTCTTTTTCAGCGTGTTTTGAATGATTATCACATTTTATATACATCGGTTTTGTGCTCCATGCATACGTGGAAAGCTTCATCAACTTCCTTTCCACACCTTTGTTATTCAATACACCGAACCTTTGCAATTAATTTTCATTGATATTTAGGGTCCCGTTCTTGTTTGTGCTTCTAATGGTGCACGTTACTATATCTCGTTCTTAGATGCACACAATAAATATACGTGGTTGTTTCTTCTGCATAATAAGTCTCAAGCATTAAATTCTCTTATCTGTTTCAAAACTTTCGCTGAAAAACAAACTGGCTTTAAACTTTACACTATTCAAACAGACAATGCTAAGGAATTTCTATGTTTCAAATCTTTTACTCAAATGCATGGTATTTTTCATTGCCTCACTTTTCCTCACACACATGAACAAAATGGATCCATCGAACGTAAGCACATGCACATTTCTGATATGCGGTTAACTCTTTGCTTTTGCTTCTTTACCCATAAAATTTTGGGGTGAAGCTTTCACCACTGCCATGCATATAATTAACATCTTACCTTCCCTTGTTCTTCAAAATAAATCTCCCCATGCTTTACTGTTTTAGAAAACACCGAGTTACATACAATTAAAAACCTTTGGTTGCACTTGTTATCCCTTACTTCGACCTTACAATAAACACAAACTAGATTTTAAAACTACTATGCTGTCTTTTTCTTGGTTACAACTTACACAACAAAGGCTACATATGTCTTTCTTCTACAGGTAAGGTCTATATATCTAGACATTTTGTTTTTAATGAAGATATTTTCCCTTACCCTATACCTGCATATAACTTCACTCCCACCACTATTATTCACTCTGATTCTAACTGCTTAAACCACCATATCACTGTTCTTAATCAACTTGTTGTTATTCCTGCTTCTATTCCACATACTAACCCTGAATCTTCTTTATCTGTTCCTAATCCTCTTCCATCTCCCTCGCTGCCAATATCTTCATGGTCATGCAAATACACACTCCATGACAACACGTTCCAAGGCCGATTTCTTCAAACCAAAATCTTTCATGTCCCAAGCCACCACAACATCCCACATTCCTACCTCTATCAACGAAGCTTTGTCTTCTCCTCAATGGCTGCAAGCAATGATCGATGAATATAATGCTTTCCTCACCAATCATACATAGTCCATAACATCTCTTCCTGCTGGTGCAAAAGTTGTTGGGTGTAAGTGGTTATTCAAAAATAAATACAATATCGACAGTTCCTTTCAACGTCACAAGGCACAATTGGTTGCTAAGGGGTTAATCCAAACTGCTGGGTGTGATTACACTGACACCTATAACTCAGTCATTAAACCTGCCACCATCCGCCTTGTTTTATCTCATGCCATCTCCGCTAGTTGGCCTATCCACCAAATCGACGTCAATAACGCCTTCTTGAATTGAGACCTCAAGGAGGACCTCTACATGACCTAGCCACCAGGATTCGTGTCCAATTCTCCACATTTAGTATGTAAACTGCATAAATCGCTATATGGGTTAAAACAAGCTCCGCTATCCTGGTTCCACAAGCTAAGTGCAACCTTTCAATCTTTTGGTTTTCATTCCACCAAAAGTGACACATCTTTGTTTGTTAAATTTCATTCCACATACACAATATTATTCTAATATACGTGGATGATATTATCATCACATGGTCTTCCATGAAAACAATTCAACCCTCATCTCTAGCCTCACTGCTTGTGTTGCCCTCAAAGGCCTAAACTTCTCCATAAGAATTTTCGGAAAGGAAAAATAAAAATAAAAAATAATTTTTTTTTAGGTTTTTCATTTTCAAATTCTATAAAATTCTAATCTAAAAAGAGAAGATTTACTAATTGACACAAGTTCTCAATAAATACCAATTAATATTGATTTTTTTTATTGATTTTCTTAATTAATTATCCAATTCTTTTTTAAGACAGAAAAGTAAGATTAACTTGTGTATAATTAAATTTGTATTTTTTTTTAAATTCTATAGTTTTAATTTTTAACTTGTGAAGAAGAAGATCATTTTCTTCCTCGTAATCTTTGTAAGTCTTTTCAAATAAACTCATTCAAAAGTGTCCTAAATCATATACTTGTATGGTCTTGCTTTTCGGCGTTTTGCTATTGGATCAATTGCACTCGTGTCTCTTCCATTCAGCGTTTTCTTCCTATACCTCCCTAATTTCTTCTTTCATCTTCATAATTATGTAAATATAAAAAAATGCTTTTCTGAACACATATTTTTTATTTTTAATTTCAGATTATAAAATCAGAAGACTTTACAAAATTCCTAATTTTTTTATCACAGACTCCATAATACAAAGTTTTATTTCAAATTATACAATTTGAAATGAATTTTGTATTTTATAGATTGTACAATTAAAAAAAAATATATATTTTGAATTATATAATTTGAAAAAAAGTTGAAAAATAACATATTCTAAATTATACAATCCGAAAAAAGACTTTTCCAAATCTAGGTTATATGTTCTAAATAAGGAATAAATTTAAAAAAACACATGTTAATTGTTTTATTTTAGCAAATCACTTCACGCCACTACAACAGCCACATGGTGTTCCTTTTCTGCAACTACATTCTCTTGGGTGCAGCCTCCAGCTGGTAGTGGTGATGAAGTTACTCATGCGATGGTGAAATGGTGAATGAAACTTTGGATCTTGTTAGAAAAACTCAAAAGGTTGTAAAAAAGAAGCTTTACTTAATGACAAATGCTCATAAATAAACTAATTATATAAAATTTTACTAACAAGAGGTCATTGAGTAATATATTTATTTAATAATAACATCATTAAAGTCAATACTTGTTGATTAAAAATAGTTTGATATAGCTATTAGGTACATTATTTAATTGTATTAGCATTTTAAAATAAAATTTAAATTTAATACAATATTAAGTAAAATTAGTTTAGTTATTTTTATTGATATTACTAGTAATATATCTATTTTTTTTTATATGTAAGGCTATGTACTATTAATTTAAGAGACTTTGGTTTTTACCTTTCTTATGTGTACATAAACCATTCCATAGAAAATCCTACTACCTTCATGGTCAAAACAAATAGTAACGATTTCAAAATAATTACTCGAGTTAACTGAGTTTGAATTTACTTGCAGAAAGAACACATCCATGCATTAATTTCAAAACTTCTTTTAAAAAGAAAGTTTAGTGAGAAAGTAGCTTGTGTATTAGATGCAAACTAACTTCCCACCAACTAGTGCCGGAACTACTTCTAAATCACACAAAATCAGAATTGAAAAAAAAGACAAGAGTTTACAATAAAGATAAACCCTAGTTACTCAAAAGGTTAATCCTAGCTAGCTAGCTACATGTTTTAGTCTTAGAAATTGTAAAGGGTAGGGTAGCAAGGTCTTAATATCATGAGCTCTTAACCTTAACTATATGTAGGGAAGTCAATTCCCGAACCTTAATCCTCTCATAACTCTTTTGGGGTACTGAGAAGGGATCATGCAAGGTGCGCTCTTGACTTCTTCCCATCTTTCAGCCGAAGTTCCTCACCACCTTTTCATTTTCCACAACACAATGAATTGTGACTCTCATCCTTCTTCTAAACTACAACATTCTGAAAACAACATTAAAATAAGTACATAGAAGTTTAGAGGAAGAAGTTTAGTGTATAAGAAGAATCCAACATCACCAAAACCAAGCAGTTGAAAATAATCAAAGAAAGTGCATGCATGCATGTGTTTGTCTATGAACTTACTGCACAATCCAAAGTGTAGAAGCTCTCATCAAGCAGTTTCACCAGACAAAGATGCCTTGATCCTCTCAACAGTGCATGCAATGAGATTGTTGACAGTGGCAACAGATCCAAGAGAAAGCTTAGCTGTTGGAACCGAATCAACCAGTATTTGAAATGCAACAGTTAAAAGGGATCCACCAGGTCCAGTTTCATGAGATATAGTTCCATCTGGAAGAATTGCAAACCCTGAAGGAAGAAGTGCGACATAATCTGGGTCTCCTCCATTTAGAACTACATTCATTGCAACAATATCCACTGGAGCATAAATGACAAAGGACCCGGTTGAATCTGTGCAACTCTCTTGCAATATCAACATGTTACTCTGGCTTGAATTTGCACTCTACAATTTTATATAAGTGAATTAATTACAATTTAGTTAATAAAATGATTGAAAATAAGTAAAAAATGTATATAAGATATCAACATACATTAACTCGAAGTAGGGACACACAGTTTCCAGTATCTCGTCCATTTGCAATGTGTGCCATTTCTTGAACAACTCCACCATTGGAAAGAATGTCCCACTGTTGTAAGTGACAAATAGGTAATATTACAGATGTAAAAGAAATGAAAATCAACATATTAATCAAAGACTAAACAAATGCTTTTATATATGCTTTAATTCAAGAACAGTTAATTTTCATCCACTATTAACAAATTAAAAATTACTTAGAATATAAATTTCAGGGTATTAAGAAAATTATAATTTTATTTTACAAGATAATTTAAGAAAAAATACCAATATAAAAATACTTACATATTTTATACTCAAGAGAGAAGATGGTGGGTAAAAAGAAAAGTTACTTTTTGTTCAGATGATATGAAATGAAGTTTGTTATCTAATACAACAATGTCTTATAGATTTGAAAAACATCATTTTACACCAATAGAATCCTAAAATAGGTGTAGAGAAAATGAAATGAGGACCAATTAGATAACAAAGATATCAGCTAACTGTAAAAATAGTGTACGTGGTGTAAAAGTAGATATCTATAGTTATTCTACCTAACCTTTTTCATCTTACTTATTATGCTTTTATTGAAAAGCATCTATCATACCGTGTTTGGCAATTTGAAAAAGATCTGTAATCCAAAACACTTGATAGAAGGTAATTGGTGTAAAAACTAGGCAATTTTCAAAACTTGAGAAAGAGAGGGAAGGAGCAATTCATAATAATAAATCCACCACTAAGCAAGATTACCAAGGAAGGTTAATTATCTATTAATAACTGATCTAGGAGAACACAATAATGCAGCCTAAAAAGTTATTAATCGACTTAATTAGCCTCTTTGAATTTGTTGGCATACCTCATTCCTAGAGTTCTCGTCACGGAGAAAGTCAAAAACCCGTTTAGGTGGAACTGGAAGCCAAAAAGAAGTGGCAGCACTGAGAACGATGCCAGGGGGTCGTCCAGGGTCATCCACGCTCTTTCGGGTCATCACCCTTACATCATCAGCACCAGTCCCAGACAGTGTTGTCCATGTGTGAGCAGTGGAAGCACTCACTCCAGCACAAAAGCTTATCACCATCCTTTCTGCCAGCTTCATCATACTCTTTCTCCCCTCTTGATTTGTTATCACTAAGAACATGACAAGAGTAAAAAGTTAAAAAGTTAATTACTTTTTAGGATATGGTATAAAGACGAAAGAACAAGAGAATGAGAATCTATGATGATTACCACCAACGTCAACCGTGGGAATGTTTGTTGCCATCGCACTTGCGAGTCTTTCACACTGTCGATCTAAGGTTGCAACCCAACGTTTAGCACCAAATGCATGTCCAGAGCTAACAAGCTGTTTGTAAAGACTATGAACACCTCTGTCATCCACCTCCACATGCTCCACCCATATGACCTAATTCATAGAGATTATAGATTAAGTCATTGAAAGGAAAAATGAAATAATGGGTATGGCCTAAGGCTAAAAATCAAAAGTCTCCTACCGAGTAGGTATGGGAAAGGTCAATGTAACTGGTCTTACAATTTCAACAACCTTGTAAATGTAAGTAAAAATCCAAGATGTACAAAATTAACCTCCAAGTGTCTCAAATATACCTTTGAATAGCCATTTGGCATTTCTTGAATTAAGCAACCAGATGGCCTTCTTCTACATCTGGCTGAAGGACTTGGACGCAAATTATCCAGAGACACATCCACCACTGCCCAAGTCCCATCAGAGTGTTGCTTACAATACCTTACAAAATAACTCTCACGAGTTGGCACAAGAGGTGTAGGTAATTGCAATTCTGCTGTCATCTGCAGGAACAAACAGACAATAGTTTCATTTGTACTGTTTGTTTAATTGATAAAAGAAATATTTTCTTCTATGTACCACTTGTAAGGCACCATTGTAGTTCCCGGCCACCCCTGTTGATAGCACTTCCAGAGTCATGGCTCTTGAGACTATACCAGAGAACACTGTGGACCATTGGTTCTGAAAAACAAAGAAATCAATGTCAAAACCCAGAGAAATAGTAACATATTTCAGAAACACAAGAAAGTAATGCAGAACTCTCCTCATTTCTTTAACACCCTAACACATTCTACACATCTATTTATCAGTCTTTCACATTTTTTATTTATTTCCTTTATACAGTCTGTTTCTCTTCTATCTCATTCCACCTGGTTTTTCTTTTCGTTAATGGGTGTACACAAAAGGTTATTAAAAGTAGAGTGAGGGAATAGAAACATACTACATCCATGAGAATCTCAACGAGGCTGACATGGTTCATGATAACAACAGCACTTTCTCGAGAAGCTTCACATTTGAAGCCAGTAGGTTTTGGGCCAATTCCTCTAGGGAAGGACCTGATGTATTCGTCTTCATTGAGTATAGTGGAGGTAGCATCAAGTGTAGTTAACCAAAGAGGATCATTCATTTGGGCCATTCCAATGAGCTCCTCCATAGCTGCAACAGCTAGCTCTATTATTATCGGTTTATCTGCTTCAGTGGGTCCACTGATTGACCTCAGAAGATCCCCAGCTCCATACATGTCCACACCAATCCCTGGCTGGCCTCCAAAACCAGCACCAACTCCAAGTTCTAGAGGACGAGGAGGAAGAGTAGGGGAGATATTTGAATAATTCACCACAGGTTTCCCTACATACTTGGCAGCAATTGCTGAAATCCTATCAATCTGTAAAAAGTCAAAAACAAAATATTATAGAATAATCAACTACCCCTCTGGGTTTGCAACTGTTAGTTCCTTGCTTGGCATGTTAGGTCATCGATAAGTTGAATCGGATGTACTCATTTGAAAGGACATTAAGGTCCTTCTTAATTGGTCCACCGAGTAGCTAGAGTAATCAACTAATAAAGTCACATAAAATGTTAGCTATTTAGTTGATGTACCTCTTCTCTTAGCCTTGCATTTTCAAGCCTCAAGTGATGTTCATCAAATGACATTTCTCCTATAGCCGTTGGTCCACCACAATTAGGACACGAAGCATTGCTAAGAGCTTCCCTATACCTCATGTTATCTGCTCGAAGCTTCTCATTCTCGGTTCTAAGCTGTGTATTCTCATGCCGCTCGTGCTGTGTCTGCAAAAACAAAACACCACCACACCACCCACTTTACGAACAACTCACACAAAAAGTTAAGCAAAACCTAATACATGCATTAAAGTTATACAGATATATACCTTCATCTGGGTACGCTTGTTCTGAAACCAAAACTTAACCTGCAATGGTTCTAAACCTAATTCCCTGCTCAGTTCTTTCCTTTGCTTGTCATCTGGGTGTGGACACTCCTTGAAGAATCTGCACGAAGATAATTTGATCAGTTTCTTTAAAAATCTGCTCAAAGCTTCTTTAAAAAATAATTAGAAGTTTTGGGTCTTCAAGATTCTAAATAGCTTGAGAAATTTACCAAAGATAGTATATCTCACTGTACAACATTTCTGTGAAAATATCCATGGTGGCATACTATAAATCTATGATGAAGTTTTGTTATAATAGCTGTATGTTATTTTAACGGGATTTATTATTATTAAAAATTCAGAGTGAAGTGTTGTTTTTGTTGTTCATAGTTATATCTGGTTTGCACAGGGATTACCTGTACTGGTGAAGGATACATGTAGTATTTTACCCAAAGAAAATCGAGAAGATGGAATATATTTGGGTAACTTACGCTTCCATTTCCTGGATCTGGTGTTGGGTGTGGCGGTGGTAACGCTTCTTTTTGTTGGGACGAGGGTCTTGGTCGTCACCAGAGGCACCTTCATGGTTTTCACTACCAGACTTGGTGGCACTGTCAAACTCATCTTCACGGATTCGAGGGACCTCACTTTCCGAAGTGTTCTGACCCATCTCCAACGCTTCCATCAGGTTCGGCTGGAACATTGCTACAGATCTTCAAGGTTCCAGAGGCTTATGGTTTCTCAATCTAACAAAACACAGCACAAAAACATGTAGTATAGTACGGTACACTCACAGAGAAAAAGACACAGACATCAACATTTTATTTTTTGGTAAGATAATTTCTCTTTCTTTCTCTCTATCTTTCTTTCTTTTTTTAACTATTTGTAATTTTTTTTCCTTTTGACTTTTTTTTGGAGAAAATAACGCAGTTTTGGGGAAAACGCGGCTTTCTAATATCGAGAAGGATATTTGGCCTGGTTGGTTGTACAAAAAAAAAGGGTTTGTTTATTTTGTTGCTGTGATGCATAGTTAAAAGGTGAAAATTAGAAACAGGTCAAATTTGTTTCAAAATTTTAATTAAAACTAAGTTTGGGGAATTGTAGAGGTGAAGAATAAAAAAAAGGAGTCAAATGAGTTGAAAGAGAAGGTGAAAAGTTAAAACACCGACCTGCGCGAGAGTGAAAGTTGAAGATGATCCAAACCCACCAAGGTTATTGTTCTTCCTTGTTATCGTCGAGGGCATGTTTCTCGCCGGAATCATAATACTGCCTTGTATTTTTCACACACCTCTAAAACCACCACCACCAACATTTATATGTTGAATTGATTCTCTCTATATTCGTATCACTTTCTCTCTCTTACCAGAAGGGTTGATTGGGTTTTTAGAGGTCCTTGGATAGAGAAGAAGAAGCTTAAGAGGATGAGTCCTCGGATTCTGTCAGATGGCAATGTCAAAGCGAGTCAGTGTGTTACTACAAAACTCAAATATACGCAAACGTGACCTCCAAGAGAAAAAAAAAATTAAAAAAGAAAAATCAAAATGTTCAAAAACAAATATACCCTATATATAATGACATATATATATCAGTGTACATATGAATTAAAAGCCAAGAAATACTGATACCCTTCTCTGATCTTGCCTTGTCAAAGAACAAAATCAAAACTTTCTTTTGAAAAAATCTAACCACCACGAAGATCTCAGAGAATCCTACACACGCTTCATATATTTCATGATATTTTTGTTTTCTCACAGACCTAACCTTCCTTTTTACTCTAACCCAGCCCTAGTTTCTAGCCACTTTCTAAAAAACTGTTAGAACTCAAAAAACATGTACCAAACACCTCATTACTAGTTTCTTGAAAAACCAGTGACCTTACAGAACTGTAACAAACCATGAATATGAAGATGCCACAATAGTTTTACTTACAAACTCTTTAACTTACCAGTGAGGGGTGGTGGAAGATGAAGGTGTAGTAGATCTGTTTTTGGACTATAAACCGGTGGAAAAGTGGGGACCCATTTGAGGGGAGGGGTTTGGGATAGGTATGTATTTAAGTTGTTTATATGGCAAGAAAAAAGAAGATGATGGTATGGCAAAAGAAGGTGGTGGTGTGTTAGGGAGAGAAAGAAGGAGGAAGAAGAAGAGGAAGAAGAAGAGATAGGGACAAGGGCATTGAAGGAGGGAGGGAGAGAGAGGGAAGTGGGGAACAGATGGAGGAAAATGTGGCAGCGAAGAGTAATTGCAGAGCGTATAGAGAGGGTGCAATTGCATTTAATGGAGGGCAAAAGAGGTGTAATTGCTAGAGAGGGGAGAGAGAAAGAGACGCAGCATATTTTTGGTGTATAAAATTTGAAGAGTTGACGGTGCAATGCAATGCAAAACAATGCAACGAATGACGGCTACCAAACACAAAATGCTAAGTGCTATGCTGCTATGTTCAAATTAATTTCTTCCTGTAACTCCATTAACATCTTTCTCTTAAGCTACACTATTCTTCCGTTCGGATCATAAGTGTAAATATTTCCACTAAGATAACAGTAATGCCTCAAGAATTACAAGAGCTTTTCTTCAAAATATTATCAATGTTCTTTAATGCCATTTTTAATATGATTTAATGCCATTCTTAATATGCTTTTAATGAAAGTCTTTTACCACAGAGACGCTGGTCAGAAAGACTCTACTATTTCCTTGGTAATTGAGATTTCTCTAATGAAATATTCAAAGTGAGGATTATGAAAAAGGAAAACAGGGTTACAATTGGTGAGATTTTTATTATTTTTTTTACACATGTTTTATTATTGGAAGTAATATGTAAGATTATTGAAGTTTTCCCTCTGCGTATGTAAGTTACTATGAATTAATTAATTAAATTAATTCTATATTAGTTTTCCTGAAGTTGTCTTTTATTATTGATAATTTTGTTAAGTTAAAGAAATTAAGCAATTGAAATAAGTGTGAAATAATTTCATTCAGTGAAGTGAAGTGTAATTGATCAAAGAATTAAAATAGTTTTTTATTAGAAATATTATTAATGCTCTTTACTCTGATTTTTAAATGCTTTTAATGTGATTTTAAATTTAAATGTGATTTTTAATGATTTTTCATTTCTATTTGTTTTACCAGAGACGCTTGTCAGCAAGAGTCTAGTGATTAGTTTGCATTGAGAACCTTTTTGGTGAAATATTCATAGCAATCCTTAAAAGGAAAACTAGGAGGTTTTTTTTATTGAAAGAAAACCAGGAGTTAAAGAATAAGGAAACCACGAAAACTTTCCTTCATATGCATAGTTCGTGAAATTTTAAACTTTTTCGAGGAATTTAGTTTATCATATTTTCTCTATCTATAATATTTAAACATGAAATTTACTTTTTAAATAAAATATTTGAATTAGGTTATTAATTTATTCTTTTGTGTTTTTAACAAAAAATATGCCGTTCAAGTTGATTATGATTACAAAATCTCAACATTTTTCTTTCAAATATTCTCTTGTACCACAGATATTTTAGAAAATAAATTTCTTCTAGATTAGTCTTTATTTTACAAAACTATTAGTGTATTGGTTTTTTTAATTAAGGTTACTCTATCAATACTTTACGCAATAAAAATAACATGAATAATTAATTAGAGAAATAAAAGTACTTCAAAAGTAACATAAGTTTTTTTTTGTTGGGAAATTCAATATTTTTTATATTTGTGTCAAAATATTAAACGTCAAAGGAAAATATATGAAAATATAACTGTATTTTTAAGGCCCGAACTCGTAGATTATTATGGAATAATTTTATATCAAACAATTGAAAATTTAATTAAGTAGAGAAATTAGGTTATTTGTAGTTAATATGAGGAGATAATTTATTCATTCCTATATTATGAACATACGGGTTTTAATTTGGAAACTTTAATAATCAAGATTTTTGTATCATTAAAATAATTACAAAATATGGATATTTTTTCAAATTAATTATTAAAAATATAAAAGGTATAAAATGTTTTAATAAAATAAATATATTTCTTATTTTTTTTCCATCTGTTTCTCTAATATATGAGATAATTTATTCATTCCTAGTATACGGGTTTTAATTTGCTAACATTAATATTCAAGATTTTTGTATCATTAAAATAATTACAAAATATCGATATTTTTAAAAAAATAATTATTAAAAATATAAAAAGTATAATTTTTTTTAATAAAATAAACAGATTTCTGATTTTTTTTCATGTGTTTCTCTAATTTGCTTATTTTAAAAATAAGCAATTTTCTGTTTTTTAAGAAGTAAACCTGGATGAGTTTGTTTGGACTATTGTTTTTCTTAAAAGTATAAAATAATAATTTTTTTTATATGTATTTGTCTAGCCCACTTCCTTAAAAAATAATTAGTTTTTATTTATTTTATAAATAAATCTATCAACTTCTTAAACAAGTGATTATTTTAAAAATTACTTATTTCAAAATCACTTATTTTATAAAGTTTAACAAACTGACCTTTTATCTACTATTTAAATAAGTCGTTAAAATTGTTTATTTCAGAAATACTCATTTAAAGTATAAACAAATTGGTCTCCTATCTACATATTTAACCAAGTGATAATCCAATAATTTATCACATCATGGAGAAATTTGATAGAGCCTATTTTGGATTAAAAATAATGGTGTATCTTTTTAAAAAGTGTATAATGTGAAATCTCTGTGATTTTTTTCCTTCTTTCTAGTGGTTTTCTCACTCTATCTATTATGTTCTTTATTTTTCTTTTAATAAAATATTATTTTCATTTCTTTTCACAAAATAGCTTCTACCAACTACAAAGTTGCATAATATATAACATTATTCCATCACAATTAAATTTAGAATAAATTTATGGTTTAGAGTTTAGAATAAGTTTTTTTTTTAAAAAAAAAATCTCTCACCTCTTTAAATTTGTGGCATGAGTTCTATTTTTTTTCAAGAACATAACCTATTATACACTAGGTTACAGTATCTCGAGCATTTCCACTTTAACAATTTTTAATTTAGAGTAAGTGCACTTTTCCTTTTTTTCAAAATTTTGTTTTATTAGACTATTGTGTGAATGTTTTGACTTTTTTTTATTAATTCTGTAAATTGAGAAAGTGAATTATGTGATTCTCTTAATTAGTTGATTTTGTTATATTATTAATGGACGTTAGATTTTCACATACCTTTTACATTGAAGAATGAATATATTTATGAGATTATAAATTTGTGAATGATGTAATAAGAATTTGATAGAGAATAATATCTTTAAAAAACATGATTAGGATAACTTTTGAATGACTTTGATACCATCTTAGTAAGTAGATTTACTCAACTTGACAAAATCGACTCAGAATCGCTTTGTAAAGTGAATTTTAAACCCATTGCAATTTGGCGTATGTGTAAACCTCACTTTACAAGTTGTTTGTACGAGGTTAAGTAAGACTTAAACCTAATTCTTAATATGATATTAGAGTCTATCCTAAAAGATTTGTTGGGTCTATCGTGTTACCCAATATTGGGCCAATATTAGACCATCCACAAATATTTAACTTCACATTCAAGATGTTCAATCTTCAACAAAGTAAATGTATATTAGATATTTCATGTTAACTAGAGATAAAATCAAATTACAATGAAAATAAATATCATTTTATAAATTAAATTAATTTTGTGAAATTTAGTTAAACATAAATTTATTTCTTAATTGTGTTATTCATTATGATTTCAATTATACATGTATATATATTGTATATATGTAAGCAAATCTCACCTTATAAATTAATTTTGTAAAATTTAATTAAACTTAAATTTATTTCTTAATTGTTGATTCATTAAATTTATTTCTTAATTGTTGATTCATTATGATTTCAATTATATATGTATGTATATTAATTTTGTTATTTTTTTATTAATAATAAATAAATAAAATAAATGATACCTTAGTATTAAAGGATATTTATATACTTTTTGGGTATTACATATAACATATAATTCTTATAAAATAAATTCTTTGAAACAAAAAATAGTTCAATTATTTACGTTAGTCTGTCATATAAATTATTATTAGTACAAAGATATTGTTAAGTCCTTAAGACCTTGTTATTTTTTTTTTCTTAACAAATGTGAAAAGAATTAAAATTATTAAAAAGAAAACTTTAAGAATTAAAAGATATTAACCGTCAATAGATGTCTTCATAATGTTATTGACATTGGTATTGCTCTTTTTAAATTTTTTTACTATTTAAAATATTACATAATTTAAGAATTAATTGATATTTTATTATATTATTTAAAATGAAAAATAAACTTATATTACTTTGTCTTATTCTAACTATAACACATTTTAGAATAAGTTATTTTTTTTATAAGATATGTTATAAATTTAATACAACTTTATAGAAAAATTTTAAATTTATTAATGATCAAAGTTAATTTGGTACATTAATAACATTTTTAAAAATCAACTGCAAGAAAGCTATTAAATATGAATTAATTTTAAAAATAAAAAATAATTGATCACTATATTAATTAAATTAAATATTATTGTAAAAATTAAAAAATATTGATATTTAAAATAATTTTTATATTAATAAAATTTATAAATTAGATTTTAAATTTTTATTTAATTAACTACGAATTTAGAAATTAGTTTATAAATTTATTAATAATAAAATATTTTAAATACTAACAATTTTTTTAATTTTTATAATAATATTTAATTTAGTTAATATAATTATTAATTTTTTAAAATTAGTTTTTAATTAATGATTTTTTGTAATAAATTAATGTAAGATATTAGTGTTTTTAAAATTTTCAACAATACTTTGTATTTTAATTATACCAATTAACTTCGTCGGCGACGGCGCGATAGTCTGCCAAGACGCTGGTAGTAGCGCGATGACTCTCTACGTCTGCATACAAGGTGTATTCTTTCCTTAAATCTTTTTCTTTATAAAGGTGTTTCTTCTTGGAACTTTTATTGCACACAAAAAGTTTCCACCTTTTTATGTAGCCACTTCTAATTTGTGGTAAAGTCAAGATTTTTATAAAAATTTGCGATAAAGTCAAGATTTTTATCAAAATTGGTGGTGAAGTCAAGATTTTTATCAAAATTTCTGGTAAAGTCAAGATTTTTATCAAAATTTGTGGTAAAGTCATGACTTTTATCAAAATTTGTGGTATACTCAAGATTTGGTGTTGTGGTGGTATGGTTGTGCGAGGGTGGTGTGGTGAGTAGTGACTTTTGGAATGGCCGAGGGTTTTAAGGGTTTCCTTATCCCATGGACTTGTTTGAAAGATTGTGAAATATCTCATGTGAAGACGGTATATGATAAGCCTGGACAAAGGAAGACTTTTGCTCAGACTTTGGGAACTACATGTGATATTCCTTAGTCCGAATTACCACTTTGTGTATTAAGGGAGACATGATTGTGGTCCGGATATATGAGGTATATTACTTGGCTGGACTTGAGGATTACAAGATCCATCTTCATTGTCAAGTTATTCTTTCTAAATGGGATAAACCCCTTACACCCTTGGATTTAACTAAAAAATTGCAGCCGGTGTGGAAGGCTCTTGGACTGTGGAAAGAAATTCCTCTCGGGAACGATTTTTATGAGTTTGAGTTCAGTTCCTTAGAAGACCTGCGATGGGCCCTCAGGATGGGTTCCTTGAAGTTATCTCTGGGTTTCTTGAGATTGTTTGCCTGGGCAAAAAGACTTTGTTCCAGCTACTATGAAAAGTACCAAAACTCAGGCCTGGGTTCGACTATATAGGTTGCCTTTGGAGTATTGGAGATCAAGGGCGATTTTTTCCATCATCAAAGGTCTTGGTACTCCTTTGTCTTTGGATGAGAATACTATGAGAAAGAAGAGGGGTATGTTTGCTAGAGTGTTGATGGATATTGATATGTTGTCCCTCTTACTGATCACCTCTTGGTTGAACGTTCGGACTACACTTTTGTGGTTGGTGTGGAATATGAATGACTACCTCCTTTTTTCTCTCAGTGTAAGATGATAGGGCATGGGCTTGCTAAGTGTCGGGTCATACATGATCAGGGTCGTGATCCTGAGCCTCAACAAAAATCTTCTCAGAAGATAGTTTTCGATGAACCGGATAAGGGGAGGACTGTGGCTCCTAAACAACGTCAAGAATATCGGAAGAAAGATCCGCAACCGAAGCTCGTGGAAGGCCCCACAGATAATTCAAACTTTGTTGTTCCTGGCGAGGGTAATGCAAGGTCACCCTTGGGTCACCTTGTTAGAATGTATGGCCTTAAACAAGAGGGGGGAGGGGTGAATTGTTTAAAGGGGGTTTTCGCAAACTTTTTAAGTTAGAATGAAATTCTTTGCAAGAAACCAGATTAGGAATTTAGTTAGCCAAGAAACAAAGCTTAAAACAGCAAAGCACCAGAAAAAC
>Ga0123342_1004462_pt1 | contig 21346 bp, 10 predicted proteins | sample Turbeawhitnodule_FD_89960 | JGI IMG/M metagenome (GOLD analysis project Ga0123342, IMG submission 89960) | Root nodule microbial communities of legume samples collected from Mexico - Turtle bean Mexico white nodule | ecosystem: Host-associated > Plants > Roots > Nodule | place: Mexico: Nepantla...
AAAAGAAGATGAGAAGCTTCCATGGGCACAACATCACATAAAACCTCATCTTTATACTTTCCTATAGCGAAGTTAATGAGGACTTGTTTATTCACCATTATTTCACCTACTTCACTAAGCCATCAATTAAGTTATGACAAGTTTGATTCCCAACAGTGAAATTGTGAAAGGTTGCGAGTAACATCAATTATCCCATGACAGAGGCCAAGTGAATCAAACCACAATCGAATCGTGGCGTTTTGGCTACTACACTCTTAAGTAGAAAGAGTTGTACCTTGACTATCAACTATTACTTTTATTAAAGTGGTAAATGTTCAATCTAACAAAACTCGCTTAAATGTGACATACACTTGTCTATTGAGGTGTGCTTGGATGCACTTAAGCGACATTGCACTTAGATGACTAAGTCAAAATATGGTCACTTGGAACAAAATATTGCACTTAGATGACTAAGTCAAAGAATGTTGCTTAAAATTAGTATGTAATGCTTGAAGTGACATTCATAGGAATGCTTGCTTACCTGTGTCATGTTTTGCGTTGAAATCGTTTCTTAATCAAATAAGTTATGACAATTTTAACTAATATTAATTATAAAAACATTACTTTATACAACATGTTAAATGACATGTGTTGCGTGTGGTTTGCATAAGACTGTCGCTTTACGCTTTGTGGTGCCCAAATTTATGATGTTTTATAAAACCTTCACACACGTATATAGTAGCGTTCATAAGCAACAATATATACAAAAATAACCGTCACCACATACACGAATTTTTGTAGTGAGTTTCATTTCATTGTAAATATTTTGAAAGTTGTAGACCTAAGGTTGAAAACCAAGAGTTTTCATATTAGACTTAGTATTCAAACTATTAGTTATTCTTTGAATGCTTGTTTCCATGCAAATATTATGTTTAAATAACAAAGGGATTAAAATTTCTATTTTAAGATTTAGATTCTTCCCACTAAGGAATTAAGGCTTAAGTAGGCTATGAGTATGGATGAAAAAGTTATGTTAAAAAGTACATTGAAAGTTTGTAAACTATTGCCTTAAGTTTATGAAATCCAACTGTAGTGGTTTCTCTATATTGTGTAATCAAATTGAACAATAAGAAGAAGAAGAACTTGGTGAAAGAACCTATACCTTGTATTCGTTGAAAAATGTAACCCCTCCCTAGGATGCAAACAATTTGAACTCGGTGTAACTATATTGGTTAGTCAGGAGTGGCTAGGTGTAACTCGATGTTAACAAGGATTGGCTTGAGTAAAGAATACTCAAGGGGTTATCCAAGAGTGGGTATGAGCCCAAAGAATACTCAAGTGTACTTTGTAGCAATAGTCTTCCTAGTTGAACTTGGTTTGTTGGCCAAAAACTGGATACAATTTGTTGTGACACATAAACCAATATACATTGTTATGTATATTTTCTTTCTTTCTTACGAAAGTGCTTTCAAAAGTAAGTATTTAATTTACACCTGTGGTTGTATAAACGTAAGAACTATGACCAAGTGATTCAATTGAGATGCAAAAGCTACGTCTGTTGGGACCTCTCAGAAAGAGCTAAGTTTAAAATAAGATTTCAAATATGTTTTTCTGATGAAATATATTATGAAGTTTGATGTTGCATCTTCTATATTTCATCGAATGTGGCTTATTGAAAACTATTTGTGAAAACACATTTCGTTAAGTTAGTTTGTTTCAACAAATTAACACAATTCTACCTTGCATATGAGTAAGTTCATAAGATGAGACACTTACTGATGACTTTTCTACGACAAGTGCACCGTGTTATTAGAAATAATAATTTGTCCCTAAGGACTGATATCGAACCCACAAGGAACAGTTGAATAATCAAGTAAAAGATCCACTAAATAGAAAAGAAAACAATAAAGTTTGCTGGGATTTGTTACGATGACAATGATTAATAAGAAAACAAGTCAAATAGTTTGTTGTTTCAATTGGAAAAATAGGGATTGAGGTTCATCTTTCTCACTCTTTTGTATTTTGATTAGCATGATAATATTGTGTCATTTGATTGATATTGATGCCTGTATAAAAATCAGTTATATCGATTCTTCGCATATAAAATTATTAAGATGCTTCCAAAATATTGATTCCTCGCATATTTATAAAAACTTCTTCTCAGTAAGATCAGACGTTGATAGCAATTAACATTTCAAATATATTCCTAGCACTCAAATATGTTAAGCATTATCATTTGGGTCAAAAACTTAGAAGTACTTTCCAGTCAAATCTAAATTTCGAGAATAGAGCGAACAAGCATTACTAACAAAATGATAATAACAATCATCAATCAAGAACATGATATTATGTTTAGATATCACCTCAATACATAAGGGTCTGAATAGATTACTCGCAATCCCAAAGGGTAGAATTAGCCACACATGTTGGCTATTACAAACAGGGAGAGCGATAAAGGAAGATTCTGAATGTTTCTCCTTGACGATTGCCTAGGATTTCTAACACCTCTTATTCTCCCAATTAGATTACAATTCACTCAATGGGGTTTTCCTATCAATCTTGCACGTCTAGGGTTGTGCCTCAAGCCTCCTATTTAACCTAATTTTCTTGGGTTAAGTGACTTCTCGCTTGGGGTGGGCTCACTTGGGCGAGTTTCACGAAAAAAGGTCCAACATCACTAGAGCAATCTCGCTTGGGCAAGATCCTCTAGAGGCGAGTGGCTTAGGCGAGTTTGGACGAGCTTTGGTGAGTGCTAGTCCGTTCCAGCTTTCCTTTTTGGCTTTATATATTCTCCTTTTTCTCAATCATCCCCATTCTTCCCTAGAATCCTGAAATTAACACAAATATGGAAATAAATCGTTCTTATTCAAATTAAAATCACAAAATATGTAAAATGGTATAAATTCATAAATTAGGGATTATTTTATCAATTAATATTCATAAGTGTCTGTATTTTAATATGAAATATTACTAAAATCTGACACTTATCACTTACCATATCATATTTTAACCAAAACTTTTGTCTGGAGACTCACAATGAGACTATGATAGTGAAAATATTTTAGAAATTAATTATGTACTCCCTCTTGTTGTGATTTCTCTATGTTTTACAACATATGTAAGGGAAAGTGACACACCCATGATTTTGATTAAGTATTAAAAATAACTATGTAAAACATGGTCATACTTTATCTAAAAAGATGATAGCTTTAATTCAACAAACATATCATGTAATACACAAATGCTTCGTCTATGTCTGTCAGACAATACAACACTATGTTATCTTCTTTTTAGTCTGAAAAGCATGAATATGCTCAAACGATACATGCATGAATATAAGCTAACCTTGCATCATATATATATATATATATATATATATATATATATATATGTTTAACAATATTCATCAAGCATATTCGTTCAAGAAATGTATGTTACTTTCTTGGATGAAGAGCTAAGTTGTTTTCTTCAACATCTCTCTGATACAAACATATATTTATTCTGACCTAACTATCTGCCTAGAACGATGTGAACCTCTACCATGTTTTGGTGTAGAAGGCTATGCAACAAAGGGAGATAAGTATTACTAGTTATCAAGGGTCTTACGTAAAGAGGTGACAATTAATGTTACCTGGACTACATTTAATGCATCCTTCACGAAAAACAAGCTTATTATTAGACGCAAAAAAAAAAAAACATTCAAGTGAGTTAAAGTTTCTCAACGGTTAGAAACAATCTTTGCATCAACTACATTCTTCAATGTGTATATAAAACCATTACTGAAGAAGAATAACAAGTTTAATAAAGTTGTATGGTGCTGAAACTATGTAAAAATCTTCTATGCCTTAAAAAGCTTTATAAAGAATAATGTAAGTGTAGCGAACTAGAAGAGTGCAAAAATATCATATACATCGAAAGATATTTTCTCTCTCTAGTGAGCGATCTGGTGATAAGTTTGATCACTAATCAGATAACTTATCTATCTTAGACAATGGTTGTCTGGAAAAGAATACTCAGTTTTAGTCAGGGGAGGCTTTGTTCCCAAACAATACTCAAGAGGTTAGTGAAGAGTGGCTACGAGCTTACATAATATTCAAGTGGTTAACCAGGAGTAGCTACAAACCCAAAGAATACTCACATTGTAATTCAGAACATTAGTCTACTTAGTGGAACGCAATCTCTTGATTGAGAATTGAATGTAGTTTGTTGAGTCAAACGAATCAATATAAAAATATTGTGTGCATCTCTCTTTCTCTTTAGCTCTTTCACCTTACATGTTGTTATCATTTATACTAATATAAGAAAGAAAGTCATTATAAAAACTAAGTTAGAAAAATTCTTTTGAACAAGTGAATATGTTACATGCAAACCTACGTTTGATGTATCTTATCAAAGACAACTCATTAAGAAAGTAATTGAAAACTCACTTACAGAATAAAACTATCACTTGAATAATGAAGTATCAAACGATATTTATGTGAAAGTTTTTTAAAATAATTATTAAAATACAACTCAACATCCCTTGTGTTTTTCTAGTTTTCTACAACATGATATAGTCATTTAAATACATCATATGCACATAAACTAAGTGCACTTATCTCGCTCGAACAATCTTACTCCCTCACAAAGAGAAAGACTTTCCTACCAAAGCAACATCTCATCGCTCGAGTGACACTTACTCTAGAAAATAGAGAATTGGTTGAACCCCTCTCTCGCTCGAGTGATCTCTCATTACCTAAAAAGCCATTATCTTCTCTTATCGCTCAAGAATCACACAAATGCATGAATGACGAGACTGGTTGTATATTCCAACAAGTTACAAAATTACCAAGCACACTAGCTCCTCCAATGATTGCATAATTGTATTATTACAAAGTGGCATGGTTAACATCTTCCAAAAACACCATGCACCACCACCACTTCTTACCACTTGAGTGATATGTTTTTGCTTGAATGTACTTATACTAGAGGAGAAAGAATTGTTTTCACATCTCTTTCCCTTAAGTGTCACGTCATAACTTGAGTAATATGCTAACGCTTGAACAATATTGAAGGTTTCATGCAATAATGACACACTCCTTGAATAGTAGTTAATCCTTTAAACGATCACCCAAAAAGATAAATTCCATAAATAATACATACAAAATATCAACTACAATACCTATACCCGATTTAAAATACTTCTAAACATCAATTAAGCTCTAAATATATACTTTATCATATGATTTATTTTATAATCATACTCAAATTTTCAACAATTATACACGTACATGCATAATAATCATATTTCAAACAATAGTGTATCAATATTTCATTTGAAGTAGATACTATAATTAGCTCATCTTACTTAAAAGGTAATCCAAGTTGAAATTCCAAAGGAAAGAACTTTCCTATATTTAGAGTATCTCTCCTTAATCATAATAGCAAGGGAAAAAACTAAAAAGATTAATAAAAAACTATATTTTTATACTTTAATTAAAAATTTATTTAAACTATCTTTATCTACTAGTTGTGACCTTTTAAAAGAAACAGAAAACTATAAAATCTAATTTTCTAGTATGTGTAAAGCGAATTTAAGAAAAGAAATAAAATTCTTATGAAATAAAGAACTAAAATGTTATATTTAAAAAGAAAATTATCAAATTTTTTTATTTCTTATACATCAATACAGAATAACAGATCATGCTTTTGTCATAATTATTTATAAAATTAAAAACATTATTATCAAATATTAAAGCTTTTCTTAAACTAGTATGGGAAAGTAATAAAGCTATTACATCTTTCTAATAAAACTTGAATTATCATTAAATATATATTGGGTTTCTTACACTTGAGATGATTTAAAAACATTACCTATGGGGGGAGAAGAAGTATGAGTTCGCATGGGAGACAACACAGTATGGACAAAATTATTTATTATTTGGATCCAATCTTAATAAATGTGAGTATGTTTATCATATTTATGAAATTTTATTTTTGTAAATAATGCTTCTTAAATAATCATTTCATAAGTTATATAAATATAATTTATGTGTCTATTTATCTGTATTTATATGTTATTTTCTTAGTGCATTCACCAAAACAACATGTGTATATGTTAGTTTCTTGCTGTGTTAACCACATCAACGTATCAAAACAAATTAAGGAAACCTTTATAATTTTAAATATACTATTGACTTATCACTCATCCTTAAAATGACCAGCTTTCAAACTTTGTATTAAATAATATTTATTAATTAATAACTACAAAACTAAATGTATATTTAGTTATTTTCATTTTAAATAAACAATTATACATTTGTACTGCCTTTATTAAATAACTAAAAAATACAAATTATTATGGATTTTATTTAATAATCATCTTTATTAAATATGTAATAAATTTTCATTCACAAAAGTATTATTGATTCAACTAGTAGTTAATATGATTCTAATAGTGATGTGAAAAATTATAAAAAATCTATTGCTCTTCTTAAATGGAAAAATTCACTTTAAAGGCTAAAATAGATACTTTAATAGTTAACCATTAACATACACGCACATGAATTACAAAATATTTATTTGTTATTTAATTTATAAATAAATAAAAAATATATATTTCTTTTTATTGTTCATATATATATATATATAAAGTTAATGAAAATTAAAATAATAAATATATGATGAAAGAGATTTAGACAACTAAAATTAAAAAAGTTAAAAACCAAAGCATATTTTATTAACATAAAGATTTTAATATATATATATATATATATATAAATTAATTTTTTTAATTCTTTTAATCTGAAAACTTAGTTAAATTGTTTTTTCTTTTATATGATATAAAAACTTTAAATTTAATCTTAATTAATTTGTATCTATTTCTGTATACTATAATTAAGTGATAGGTTTAGTAAATATAAAATTTGAATATTTATTTATATAGTAGAATTTTGAGTGGTTAAAAAGAGAATATATAGGCATGTATGAAAGAGAATGGAGGCAGAATCAGATACTGTTGTGGGTTTGTTTCGGAAAAATCTCAAGTATAAAGGCAAAAGCGAGAAAGTGTTGATAAGAGAAAAGCAATTGCATGCAAAGAGCCAATGGTTTGTTTTTCTGTATCTTTGAAGAAGACACAAAGATGACTTAAAACTAGATCATGTATCTATGCTTCAAAAGTGTGCCGTAACTAGATTTTGATTTTATGCCTTTATTCTCACAGGTTACCAAAATCTTGGGACCAACAATAAATTCCAAGCAAGCTTCTTCAATCAGATGGATAGTTATGAGTGCCCATGCAAGCTGTCTCTGCACTATCCCTTCTTTACAAACACCAACCACGAATCTCACTACCACTCTTTCTTTGTCCTTTCACTATACAATTCTCCTTCTTCACACTTTGCTAAACACACAAACTTCATGGACCATTTTACATGGGATCACAATTCCACATTACTTTCGCATATGGGATCATTGTGCTTCTGCTTACTCACATTTTTCATTCATAATCTCATGTTTGAATCTTATGTATGTAAGGTGAAAAAAAGAAAAAGAAATATCACAACATAATTTAGAAAAAAATAGATTTTAAATTAATCAAATCTTATATTATGTAGCACAATCTTATACTATGTAGCACAGACACTGATACGACACAGACACGAGAAGAGACGTATAATCTCTAAAATGTAGGATACGGGGACACAAATCTATATATTATATAATTATGAATTATATAAATTGACAATAAAGATTTATGTGCACAAGTATGTTCCAGATTATTTTTTGGAGAAGAAAGATGTTTTTCATGACGGGTTCAAAATGATTTTTTTCTTATTTTTATAATCATAATAAAAATTTATACAATAAGTTTGAGTTTTTAGAAAATTAATGTACTTTTTTTAAATTGTGTCAGAAATCCAACAAATATTTTTTAAATTGGACACTTCACGCTACAAATGTCAGTGTTCAATATGAGTATCCGACCCCGACACGCCATTTGAGAGAAGTGCATGATTTTCATAGATCTTATAAAATTAATTAAATTATAAAATATATATTTTAAATTTAACTCAACAAAAAATTAACTTATAAAATATTTATTTTAAACTTAACTCAATCTTAACAAATCAATTTACTAAATAAAATTTAGAATTATTTATATATATTATATGAATTGATTTTATTTATAATAAGGGCACCAAACCAACTCATTCGAGTGATGGGCATGATTATTTTGGAGAAATCTGTATATTGTGATATTCCGATTCTCATGGCCAGAAGGGAAATTAAGAGAAGGCAAGCAATAATGTTACAACTGATTCTACATTTGTGGCCAAACATCATTTATACCAACGAAAAATGAATTTGTATCCATTAAGTTTTCTACCTTTACCATGGTTTTTGTCGTTATCTGGGCAACTTTTCACCTTAAATATTGTGACTAATTACATTGTGCAGGATAGACAAATTTGGATTCAGTGACATAACATATAGTAAGGGTATCTAAAATCCTTATCAAATAAAAGCCTACTGGAACAGATCATAAGAACATTGTGCAAGTCTAACTTGCTTTACCTTTAAAATGTCAAGATAAAAGCACAAGGAAACAAAGTCAAGGTAAAAGCTTAAGGTTCATCTTCCTATATCCTTTACACAAGCTTTTATGAAGTTTATTTGAATTAATAAGTGAATAGTTGTGTTGTGCTTAATTATGTTTATGAAAATGACTTCAGATCCTCTTCTAAAAGTGTTTTTTACATTTATTCAGTACATTTTAGAGTGAAAACATACCAAAATAAGTTATAAATTTAACTTTCATTTACATGAGTTTAATTAGAATATAGAGACATTTTGGTAAATGAAAATATAATCAATTAATTTTAATTTTTTCCTCTCATATCAATCAAATTTATTACAAACTATTCTCTGACGGTGGCAAAAATGAGTCAGTCCGTCAGTTTTAGTCTGATACGTCATTAACCCACTAAGATTAAAAGGGTTGAAATTGGTAACTGGTTATATAGTGGATTAGCGAGCAAGTCCATCACTTTTCAATTCTTATATCACTTTTTGGACAATAAAATTATAAAAAATAGTGATAAAATTGAATCAAACTTTAATATTCTAATCAAAGAAGGTTTAAAGTCTAACAAAATAAATATCAACAATATTTCAATCAATCAAATTATGTATAAAATAATTAATGTAAATAAAGTTCTATATAAAACATTGATCACCACCAATTTTAATTCCAAAAGTATGATATTTCTCTTTAAAAGTGTAAAAAATAAAAAAAAATCGCCCATCTTACTTGATTTGTAACCTGTCGAGTTGACAAATTATACAAATCAGACTAATACGAACTGACGAGTTCAAAAAGTTGACTCCCTTCTGACGAGTTCAAAAAGTTGAGTCGCTTCGCCTAAATGATCGCCTAGCCTATGAGACTCTATCCACTTTCTCTCCTTATTCTTTTTTTTCTGTTATCTTTAATATAAGAATCCTCACTTTCCACTCTTTTTTCTTTCTTTCTATCCCCACCCAAATTCAAACAAACTACTGAAATGGCCTGTTATCTTTTACCCCAATAGAAAATAAAATCTCTTTTATTTCTAAAATGTTTTCTTTGACACTAGATATATAAACATATACTTGACACCATATTATAATAATACAATAATATTTTAAATTAAAAAATAAATTAAAATATTATTTTAATAGTTTGTTAAGTGAATGTTTTTTTTACTGGTTGTGGTGTTATCACCACCCTTACTTTTAACACTGATAAGACTGAAACTATTTGGTTTTGTCTGTTGCAGCTAGAAGGCATCCATGGTGAAAACTAACATCAAGTGGCAAGTACAATGGCATCTTGCCGTCTTGTGAAACCATAGTGTTAGCGTGCTGGGTAATGTCAGTACCACATGATTGTTGTGGCCAAAGTAGTACTGTTCAAACATGCATGCGTCAAGATTACCAGCTAATGCGGAATGCTATCCTCCCAACTCTGTTACATCATTTGATGTATCAAAAAAAGAGTTTATGATATCATTTTATGCCAGAGTGGTTCTCCAAGTGCACTCTTCACATTCCCAAGCACTCCATATTTTAACCGTTTAATCAAATATGCATCATTAAATCTATTTCTTTGGACTCATTTGCTTATAATTAAAGACAAAGTGAAAGAAACAAAGCTATATAATGAGTGTTTGATTTGATATTTGAAATTTATATCTATGTTTCTGATGTGAAAGTTTAAAAGTGATTCATAGCAGAATCTGCATTTAACTTGATCCATGGTGAAATCAAACGTACCCATGTTTTCTTGGGAAGTTACAGAGGTGATTTTCTTGTTTATGTTCCCTAGTCCTTTGGCTTCCATGAAAAATATGACATGTTTCTTTCAACTTTCTACCCTTTCCCACTGCCATGAGTACTTCACAGGCTTTTTTATTTAAAATCCAGTTCACAAGTACATCTGTCACTGTGCATCTCAATAAAATATTTTAGTGATACAACAACTAACAGAGAAAACAGACCTATATACCTAAACCCTAGGCTTAATTTTATTACTCCTAGTAACTTCCATATTGGGAGTGAACAATAAGAGCACTTCTTAATTTGCTATGTTGGATTAGTTGGAATTGTGGTGCAGTGCAGTTAGAATGGAGTACTTGATTTCTGTTTACTATCATCTAATTGAAAAAAATTCTCTTCATATGAATTAGCCCTGCTGGTACTGTCTTTCTGATTCCGTTTTTAATCATGCAGATTTTTGCATGAGGACATTAGTGAGTTCAATATATCTTTAACAGTAGATGAAGGCTTGGGAAGACTGTGCATGTGATATGGGTCCTTCACCTGCGTATCAGAAATCACATCAACCAACAAAAGGAAAAATCCTTCTCTTCTAAATTGTAACTCCTTGAGCACCATTAGATAAGCATTTAACTCTAAGGAACCTAAATTGACAGCACTATCACTTTCAGCACATCATTCATGCAAAATCAATCCCCACTTCCCACTTATTACAACAAGTGATATTTAAACTTTGCTTTATTTGCTTATCATTACAGACAAAACAAACCACATCCCCATGCATTACTTCCCCCACCCTATGCTAACAAAGCAAACAACCAACAAAATGGAGTTTGTGGTCCACACCCTTCCCCCTTCTTTTTTCTACCTTTTTGGCTCCATATAAACTCCCTCATTCACTCGCAATGCTCCCAGAGACAAGGCTCTAACCGTTTTCTTACCCCAGCATCTTCTTCTTCTTCTTCTTAATTGCCAGAACTCATAATGGACATCAAGAGCAGAGATAGGAGGCAAGTGTCAATTGAAAAGGTGAGGAGGGACAGCCCGGTTGAAATAGAAGATGAGGAAGAGGAGGAGGATGAAAGTGTGGCTGGAGGTGAGGGCTTTCTTGCAGAAGATGAGAGGAAGAAGGGTGGTGGTGGTGGTGGTGGGAGAAGAGGGTCTACTGGAGGTGGAGTTTCTCCACCTGCTTGTCAGGCTGAGATGTGTTGTGCTGATTTGACTGTTGCAAAGAGGTACCATCGCCGCCATAAGGTGTGTGAGCTTCATTCCAAGGCACCTTTTGTTATGGTTGCAGGAATGAGGCAGAGATTTTGCCAGCAATGTAGCAGGTGTTGATTCCTCATCTAAACTAAAGCATTTTCTCTTAATGTAAATCTGTGCGTCTTCATTATATATAGCAGAGTTGATAATGCTTATCCATTAAAATTTTGAAACGGTACTACTACTTTTGAATTAGTCCTTTAAATTCAAACTATGAACAGACTTCTTATAATTAGAGGCATGCCTTGAATCTTAATCAGTGACTAAAATATTTGTTGTTGTGTTACTCAAGAAACATTTTTCATGCATACATCAGAAACACACCTTAAAAATTCAACTTCAGTGCTTAGATCTTTTACTTATCTTCCATTCAAAGAAGTGTCAACTATTTCAAGGGATTTCTTCTATGCATTTGCCTTGTTAGAAACCTGTGATGAGTTTGTGCAGGTTCCATGAGCTGGCAGAGTTTGACGAAGCTAAAAGAAGCTGCCGGAGACGGTTGGCAAGACACAATGAGCGGCGCCGGAAGAGCAATGCTGAAACTTGCAATGAAGGATGCAGCGGCAGCAAAGGGCAGCACCCTGCAGAAAGCCTCTGCAGAAATGCTGATGACTGGGGAAGAATTCAGATGAACATGGCAAGGAATTCTGGTTACAGGTCCTTCCACTTCAGATGAATTGAATGTGTTCATCAGCATGCTCCCTCTCTTCTGTCAATGGATCTTAACAATATGCCAAGGCATATATTAAAGTCCTCTTTTTATGTTACTGGAATAAGCATCTAAAACTCCCAACACTTAAAGGTGGTGTCATTTGTAAACTACGTCATAGTCCTCAACCTTTATATTTTATTATTTACTTACCAAGTTTCTTATGTTTCTGTGTGCCTTGCAGTATAATTATTCTACTGTATCACCCTTCAATGCTGTATTTCCCCATTATTAGAATAAAATCTATTGCTTATTGAGTAAATTCACGTATCTCTTTCAATTATTTCTATATATCAAACGTTTATGCTGTATAAATATCGTATATTCACTAGACTCAACGTATAAAATAATATAAAATGAAATCTCCACAGTATATCTGTAGGATTTATTTGCATCTCCAGTAAATAAAACAGCTGAAAATGGTGACAAACATGTTCGTTGTCTGCACCTGTCAATGATTGATATGCTTATGATACTGCAAAGCCATTGTTGAAGGTCATTCCCAGGTTCCTTCTGAAAAATAACAACAAATTATAACAGCAATGATAGGAGTAATACAAGCAAATAACTTAATCTAAAATCTTACAGGCCTAGGCAGTGATCTAAAAGTAAGGTTCCAAGATCACTGACAAAGACCAAACTTCCTTGAAAACATGCAGATTAAAGTTTGGTCTATATAATCACAGAATCTACATCTTGCCCACATTGTTAATTTGCATGAAGGACTCAACAACATAATTATCATTTTATTCATTACACCGCAGAATATGTTACACTTAAGTTGCTGGATCAAAGTATGTCATGTGAGTGTTGTGATCACTGAAATTTGACAACAATGCACGAGATATCATCGGTGCTTTTCCTGTTCACTGCTTCTTCCGTAAGGCGCTTTGCTGAAGACCGAGCATCCTTTACATTTCTGATACAATTTACTGCATCTTGATTTGACATAACCTGGAACAATTTGAATAAACAGATTTGAACATTAGATAAAACACCACGAGCACCAAACATGACAACATAGAAACTACTTTCTTTAGTCCCTACCCTACACATACACTCTTTAACCCGTGCCGTCCAAAACTATAAGGACTAAAATCGATTACAAAATATAGTAAGCAAAGTTAAAAAGTATGTGTGCAAACAGAGTTATCAAATGAGTAATGAATCCTATCAAATATATACATTGATAGATAGATAGATAGTGATAAGGTGTTTGCATCATGCTTCAGTTATCAAAACTGACCTTCCATAATCCATCACTGGCTAATATAATTAACTCTGCATCATCACCTATATTCTCCACTGTCACAAATGGCTCTGAGCTCAAGTGTTTCTTCAGGCTTTTGTCACCAAAAGCCCTTGACACTGCCAGCCGTCCATCAACCCGTGGAACATCCCCTGAAATAATGACAAAAGTTGTATCCTTAGCACTGGAACAAAGTATATGCTGCTCTAAGTGATCTTTTTAGAGAAAGCAACTCAACTAGATCAGAAAAGCAGCGAGAATCATTAGCTCTAAGCTACAAGTGGAGCATTTAGTAAGATCGAGGCAAAGTTATATGCATTTAAAATTATGTGATACCTGGAAAGTTTGATACAAAACCACCTCTATTTTTGATATCCTCATGCTCCGTGATTGGCTCATGATCCACTGATAATTGTTTGGCCACACCCTTCTTGCTTAAGACGGCCCGGGAATCCCCAATGTTGGCTACTATTAACTTCTGACAATTGACTAATATGGCTGTAACTGCAGTTGAACCCCCTCTACCTAATTCACCCGACATCTCTAAAATATTAGAATCAGTTTTACTGTAAGCTCTCTTCACAGCATCTGCTGGTTCTTTCCAGAAGTCAGGCTACACAACACAAAGAATCATTGAACTTCTATTACAAATACTAATCATATTCATTTTACTAGAGTCAACAACACTATGATTTTTTCAATTTTGAGGATATCCTTGAAATTAATCTCCTTTACAGTTAAGTAACCAGCAAAAAACTAACAACATGGATTACCTCTTTTAGTATGTTATCAAACAAATGAGTCTGCAGGTAACTAGGTACATTGTGACCTGCGTGCCCATCAAATATTGCAAACAAACCCAATTCATTGCTATCTACTTGCTTAAATTGAGCAACAACATAATCCTCCATGTCATGATATGATTTTCCTTTTACCAAGTGAAAGCCATGAGTTATGTTCTTGGACATCTTGCTCTTGCCTTTTCCTGAATCGGGGTCTGATGAACCCAAACCAACTTTTACCTGCAAGCAACATGTTATGGTTATCAATATGTGAAGTAGTTAATCAAGTGGGTGATTGACCTTGCCATATATAGTCCTATGGTTCAAGAAGATGCATTCAATTCTGAAGGTTGTAGACCACATGTAAATAAATATGTTCTGCCCAGAGAGACCAGTGGAGATGCCCTCCCACCCTCTCCATCACAACAACAAAACTTTATCTCAACAGTGAGATAGGTTACATGAATCACACAACTACTTTCCCAACTCTCCACTAAATATCCAATTTATTATATATAACAAGATCGTTTGTTACACTTTATGTTAGAGCTGTCCAAAAATGATCCAGCTCACATAGATAGGTCAAAGCCAAAAAGTCCAAAAGCACTATTGTTAAAGATTCACCTAGCTCATTCAAAGTGATATATTTTCAATTGTTACAACTTTCCTGGAAGGAAATTAGAAAGCTCTCAACTTCTTTTATCATAGTTTTTGCAAAATTCATTGAGGAAAATCCCAGATGGCTCTTCATGAACAAAGAACCAGGTTTTGGAGGAAAAAGCACTTAACATCTTTACTTTGCAACTTTGCCATATCAGGGAAAACCCAGGGTATGACAGAAACGAGCAAACATAGGAATAAGCAGGTTAGTTCTGGAACAATCCCTCACTCATCACAATTTACATACAAATACATATTAAAACCAATTGAAGTATTCGACATAATCTGCTATATTTATCTCACAGGGGAAACAAAGATGCATATCAGTTTCAGTGATATGTTTTCCTACAGATCGGAGATAGCTGAAAGATAATAACATTAGATTGCAGAAAAGTAATTGGAGACACTCTCTTACAAGTCAAAGTCAATGATGGAAGACCAGGCGCAGTGCATGAATAGGTTCAACAACAACCAAAAAAAGCCATACAAATAAAACAAGTTGAGTTTATTAACTTCAGTAATATAAGCAATAAAAGCAATCCACAGAATCGAATGACGAAGATTAATACATACAAATGAAGATCTACATAATTTATCAATTGATGAATATGAAAGCAAGAAAAATGTGATCCAAGTCCAGCCACAAATAATTTTCTACACAATATCAAAAGGGTGTGACCTGCACCTTCATCTTGTTAAGAATTTCTCTGGTGGTCATAGCTGTTTTCCTTGAGCTGAAGAAATGAGAGGAAGAAAAAGAAGGCAAAAAAGAGGAGAAAGATGAGTGACTGTGCTATATGCTGATGAGGATGGAAAATAGTTGCGTTGACAGACAGGTCTGAAAAGGACAAGTCCACCATGTTTGATTTTTGGATCATTTTTTTATATCTCCATTGATAATCAGAACTTTATCTTTTTAAATGTAAAATTATCAAATAAACTTACTTTTTAATAGTATATTTTCATTTACATTGTAAGAACCAAAACAACAACTTTCTTAAAGAATCCATCTATTGTTTGTTGTTCTTTGATAACTACTAAAACTGTAATTTAACTTTACGGTTTACACACCCCTTCTGAAAAAGTTTCCATATTTTATCAACCTTTTCCATACATAGATTTGGTTTCTTCTCTTATATCAGGTGTTTTCAATAGCTAGGCCCTCCACGTGGAATAGAGTAAATTTTTAAGCTTTAAAATAAGTTTTTTTTTCTTCTAAACTATACATTCAAGTTTTAGTTCTTTTTAATTGTAATCTTTTTTAATTTAATAACACCTACTCTTTTTCAAGTATAAAAACTACTCACAAATTAGAACATAAATGAAATAAAATTATTATAGAAACTAAAACTTAACTTTCAAGAGTATAATAACTAAGACCATAATTAAAATAACGTAGACGCCACAAATATATTTTTTAAAAAGTAAATATAAGCTTTTCAGTAGTTCATAATTTTTTAAATACAAAATTTAATTCTAAGATAAAATTCATTCTTCAAAATATATATTTCTAAGTTTTAACTCATGTATCACTTTTTTAATTCTTTCTTTTCCTCTCCACGTAGATGAGATATAATTATAAGAAGTACTCATTCACTTAATAGTAAATATTTTTTAATAGCCGATAATCTGAATTTATACATGTGACAAAATAAACAAAAAATCACTAATAATCTGAATTTTTTTTGAATAAGAAAATATTTTTTGATTAAAATATATTAAAAAAAGAATTGAAAAAAAAATGTAGATGAACAGACGAAACTTTAATATTTTGTTCAATTGCGTAAAAGCTCTACGCTTACCGTGTTGACTAATCTCTACCGTGACTCCTTCAATAGAAGAAACTTGTAAAATATAGCTACCTTTTTTTATAATTTGATGTGAATAAATAAATAAACTAAACTGGTACAAAGAATGTGGCAATACGTTTTTTAAAAAGAAATAGTTAAACTGAAAACTTGTTTGATGACATCTGTTTACAAATCTTTTTACAATACTAATTTTTAATTATATTGAAAAATAATTTTTTATTTTATTTCTATTGTTAACTGTTTCAATATGTGAAATATACACTATTAAAAAATTATTAAATAGAAATCAATTATAGACTAAATATAATTAGTTGTTATATTGATTAAATTAAATACTATTTTAGAGACTAAAAAAAATATTGGTTTCTAAATTAATTGTTGTTATTGATAAATAGTTTCTAAATTGATATGTAATTAGCTACCAATGTTTTAACTACCAATTATTTAGATTCTAAATTTGGTAGCAAAAACGGTAACATCCCTATATTTTTCCACATCTAATATTATAATATGCGTGAATTTCCAACCTAAATATTTATATATATACATATATCATATGTTTGGTAGTTCAAAATACATCTTTCTTCATAGAGAAAATCATATTTACAAACATCAACAAATTAATAAAAACAACTATATATCTTTTATCTGCTCATTACGGATCTCTTTCACCTACAACTTTATCTACTCCGGTGTAAAATACACGATCATCACAGATAAAGAAAACAAACACAGAACAAAACACATAGTAAGCTAGCTATAAAAAAAATTCTATATAATTTATGTACTAACCAGGAGTGCTCGGGACCTCGGTCTAAACATTTAGGTATGGTCAGCTCGGTTGTGTGAGTTATGTCTAGCTCGACATGGGCCGAGCATGAGCCCAAAAGTTCATTACGACGTTAGCCCAGGTTTTTTTTAGTAAGTTTACGTGGAAAAGATAATTAAAAATAGCAGAAGGAATAATTAAATTAGTTAAAGTATATTATTAAATGCAAGCAAAAGTGATTAAGAATGTTGGTACCTGAAAGTAACAGGTACACGGTAAAATAGAAAATTGTTGAAGGAATGTCTATAAAAGGGGTTTGAGTCCCCAAGTAAAGGTACGGTTTTCTGAATACTCTAGACTGAAACAAATATTATAGTTTGAATGCTCTCACTGACTTGATCGTCGGAGTGTGATCAACAGGTAGAGCCCCCATTGTCCCAGTGGAGCAGTATCTCGGAGCACCAATTGGAGACAGGTCAGAAGTGGAGCTCGCCCATTCAATCCAACCGAGGCCAATCGACGAGAACATTTGACGCCCACTGTGGGACTCGATAAAACTTGATCCCATCCACATTTGTGACTGAGCATTCTGTGAGATGAGAAACACAAGGCAAGGATTGTTGAGATCTGAAAGAAGTGAGGCTCCCACCTTGCAACAAATCATGGAGACCATGAGGGCTCTTCAGGAGGCCAATGAAGAATATCGACGAGAGCAAGAGCGAATTCGCGAAGAAGCCAAGGTAAAGCAAGAGCGGCTATGAGCATAGGCCCAAGCTGACCAAGAACGTCTTCAGACACGCCTTATGTGATATGAGTTGATTTTAGATTTAGCCATTTTTAGATGTGACACTTTACTTAAGATTGAGATTTTAGCAATTAATGGTGAGGACCTAAGGAAGATTCCTACTGGACACGAACTTAACCAAATGGTTAAGTAAGTGTGAAGGTTCACTTCACAGAGGCAAAAATGGAAAAAACAAGATATAGTGAATATGGAATGCAATTGCGGAAATGAAATGGGACACTTGGTAAGCATCAATGGTGGTCATTGCCAAACCAAATGATGATCCATACTCATTAAATGAGCCAAAACCCGAGAACACAATTCAAGGACAAATATGAAAATCAAGAACATAAATGGAATGGAAAAATGGAAAGGGAAAATGGAAGAAGAAACTTAGGGAAGGGATGGTGAGGATGATCACGCCACTTGGGGTGTGGAGGCCACCAAGATAAGTGGAAGAGCCGCCACTTGAGAGCCTCACATTCTTCAAGATAAAACCATGTAAAGAGGAAACAAGCCTCACTATAAGCTCACACAAATTGTGTACTTATCAAAATTCAACATGTAAAATACAATGAGGCAGGCCTCTTATTTATAGGTGAAGGAGCCTTGGAGAACAAGATGGAAAGGGGTAGGATTGTCCACGAAGGGGGGGGGGGGAGCCTAGGGTAAGACTTTTGGTCAATGTCACCCCTAGCATAGCTTTCTAGAAGCTAGGGTTTCCTTCCTACCCTAATGGACTTCTCATAGGCCCAATTTGATAACTACACCTCCTATTTATGCTATATGGACCTACTCTAGCTTATTCTAGTATTTGGACCCCTCAAAAGAGCTCAAATTATTTACAATATATTTGTATCTTATAAGAAGACCAAAAGGAAGAATAGTTGGTGTGCTGGTTTATGTCCAGCTCCTCTGGTGAGGTCCATGTGATCCTTGATGGGGTCTTGAATTGTTCACTGAGATGACTGTTCACCATGGGCTTTTTCTTTTGCTTCCTTGGTCCTCTTCGTAGCTACTTAGTTTGTATCATTATGGCAAAGATCGTCGCCTCTCGAATGACCATGGAAGACCATGCACAGGCCAGTGAGGAGTTCCGGAGAAGTTTGTGCCAACAGGGTCGACATTTGCCCGGGAACGTTCCCCAGGTTTGTCATCAAGGGACGACCCCAAACCCTTCTCTCAGCAAATCATGGACGAGTCTGTGCCACCTCATTACATAACACCCAAGATCGCCTTGTTCACTAGTGTAGAAGATCCTGAGAATCACCTAAAGGCATTCAGAGCACAAATGATCCTCTCTGGGGGGTCTGATGCAATTCAACGTAAGATGTTCATGAGCACATTCACAGGGACAACCCTGCAATGGTTTAGTGGGATTTCGGATGGTCATATGACCTCCTTCCCCCAGTTCTCTAGAATGTTTAAAGAGCAATTCTCGATGAATAAGGGGACCTAAGAGTGTAGATGAATACTTTAAAGATTTGGAAGTAACTTTGACAAAAATTAATATGCATGAAACTGAAGAGTCAAAGATTGCTTGTTTTGTGAATGGATTAAGAAGAGAGATTCAAAATGTTGTATAACTTTATGAGTATACCTCTTTGGAAAAATTGGTTCACCTATCCATCAAGGTTGAATAAACCCTTTTAAAGGAAACATCTTTCAAAAATACTCATAATGATGTGTTGTGAGTTGATTTTAGATTTATCCGTTTTTATAGTGACACTTTGTTAATGATTTGGATTTGAGCAAATATAAGGTGAGACCTAGGGAAGATCCCCACTTGACACGAACTTAACCCAGTGGTTAAGTGTCAAGGTTCACTTCCAAAGACAAAAGGAAAAACACATTATATTGTGAAGATGATGCATATTGCAAAATTGAAAGATATAAAAGAAACAATTATGATGAAGGTGTTGAAGATGGGAGCTCTGATGTATCAAATCCACATGAAGCCTGAAGCTGTGCTGCTTTCTAGGTTTGGGTTTAGATTAGGGTGTTTAGAATCTTTGTAAGATCAGTCATTGAAAGCCTACACAAAGCTTGATTAAATCTGTTTTAAAACAACTAAGTAATTTTTCCAAGCAAAGAAAAAACAACCGATTGATTTATCGAAATAACCGGTTGAAACTCCTTTTTGAACCAATCGTGTAACTGCTTGACCCATTCAACCGGTTAAATCGTGGTTTCAACTGGTTAAATGTGTGTTTTCATACAATATTTCGAAAACCTGTTTTAATCTGTTTTAGTGAAACAAAATTGCCTTCAACGGTAGCTTTTCAAAGGCTATAAATATAGCTTCGTTTTCAAATCAAAAGACACGAAAAAATACAAGTTTTCATTCAGATTTGAGAAAGAGTGTTTTTAAAAAAGAGAAGCAAGAGTGCTTTCAAGCTTTGCTGTGTGGTGACAAGTGTTGATCATAGGATCTCTGGTTCTGTAAATCCAGGTGCTTTCTATCCTGTTTAGTATCTTGTAATTGTTCATATTACATATTGTTTGTTGTTGAAATCCTGTAAAGGTAGAGGGTGTTCTGTCTTGAGGTGTTTTGTGTGCAAAGGGGGTGAGTAGGCTTTGTGGGATTCAAAGTCACCTCTTTATGGTGTATTCTTGTAATATGTGATTGATTGCTAGTGGAACTTAAGGGTTTGACTGACAACTGGATGTAGCTCAGGGATTGAGTGAACCAGTAAAAACTTTGTGTGTAAATCTCTCTTTCTCTCAAACTCTCAAACTGTTTGATATTTTCGCTGCTATAAACAATAAATTAAATCGTGACTTTAACCGGTTGAAATTCTGATAACTGTTTTGTTGGGTTGTTTGATTGCCTTCCTTAAGCTCTTATCTGAGTTGTTTGTTAAGGATTCATTCTGAAGCAAGTGTTTGCGAAAATCTTTGATAAATCAATTCACCCCCCCCCCCCCCCCCTTTTTTATCCATTAAATTTTCAAATTATCTAAAAAAACCGCGTTTTTAAAAATAAACAAACCTCTTTTTTTTTTTTTTTTTAAAATTTTTTTTTTTTTTTTTTAAAA
>Ga0123342_1004463_pt1 | contig 21337 bp, 8 predicted proteins | sample Turbeawhitnodule_FD_89960 | JGI IMG/M metagenome (GOLD analysis project Ga0123342, IMG submission 89960) | Root nodule microbial communities of legume samples collected from Mexico - Turtle bean Mexico white nodule | ecosystem: Host-associated > Plants > Roots > Nodule | place: Mexico: Nepantla...
ACAATAATAGAAAATAATAGAAACTAATTTAGAAACCAATTTTTGTTTTAGTTTCCAAAATGGTCTCTAATTTAGTTACTATTGCAACTAATTATTTTGGTTTCTAAAAATTGGTTTCTATTTTATGATTTTCTTGTAGTGTGTAGGAAAAATTTATGAAAGTTTGTGAATGATGTGATAGATGTGATTGAAATTATATTTTTTTAATTGATAAAAATGTAAGTTACAAATTTACCCTTATATCTAAAAATTGTTAAAAAATTAATTTGATTAATTTATTTATAAATTATAATTATTTTAATTAAAATATTTATAATTATAAATATTTGATATTAATTTATTTTTACATTAAATAAAATTATTTTTTTTTATCTTTACTTTTTTGTAATTAATATAATTATTATATAAATTTATTTCTATATTATTAAAAAATATATTTATTTTTATTTTTATTTATAATTTATTATATATTATATGATTAATTATATTATTTTATAATAATTATTTTTTTACAATTTTGATTATATTTTTATATTTAAATTATAATTTTATTTTAAATAAAAATAATAATAATTTAAGTGTAAAATAAAAGGGTAAAAAGGTAAATTATAATTAATTAATTAAGTAAATATATATTTATTTAGTAAATTACAACTTTCTTCGCAATCCAACTAAGAAAGTTTTGATTGGATTTTTTTTTTTCGATTTCTGTGTGTTTTTAACTTTATTTGCATTGATATTCACGTTTTTCCCACATATAGTAAATGCTTCCTTTTCATCGGGACCTTAAAGAAAAAGTAGAGGAAGGAAAAAAAAAGTTTATAAAGAGATGTTGATTATTTTAAAATAAACTTGAAAATAAAGAATTTTTCTATTTATATATTTTGTTCACTTTTATAATAAAATAGTCATATGTCATTTCAAACATATCACTTCTACTCTACAACTATTTTCTAAGTCCTTACATTATGCATATACAAAAATATATAAAAAATATGATATCTCGTGATATCACTTATATAATTAATTTATTATGAGAGTTAGATGTGTAATTAAGAAGTAAATGTAATAAATATTAATGTGATATTTAATTTTATTAGTAATACATGAATATAATTTTTTTTCCATAATATTTTTAATTGTTTAATTTTTTAAACATACCAAGTAATTAATATAATACTATTTTGCTCTACATTTATTTGAAACATCTGTTGAATAAAAATTATTTAAAATATAAAATTTAAGAATATTATTATGTTATATGTATATAATTTTTATCTCTCTATTTTTTTTTAAATGTTTTAAGGTGTCCAGATTATACTTCAAATCAATATAGTTTTATTTATATTTACATGTTAAAAATTAAGTTTGATATAATTTTAAATCATATATGACAAATCTTCTTTTATCTCTAATTAAATATGGTAACGTTAGAAAATGCATGAATAGTTATTTATTATAAACCTAAACTATAATTTATATATGATTGAATGATAGGTAAGGTTTATGGTTTAGGGTTTAGGTTTAATTATTATAAACCTAAACATTTGATAGTTTGAAAGTTAAATATTATTTTTGATGTTGCAATAGCTCTTGAATGTTCTGAATTTTAAAATGTTATGTGATTGAATGATATGTATTATATATGAATGATGAAAATTGTATAAAATTGATGTCATACATTTGGGATAATGTATGAATTGTTGTGTGATGTGTGATGGTACATTAAGTATGAAAAATCTATGTTTAACAAAGATCTGATAGTTTCACTGATGATCTAAGTCATACACACTATAATATCAGGTGGTGAGAAGCTGATGAGGAAGATCATACATACAGGGTCTTGTTGTAGACACCCGGTATTGGATGTTTGAACTTATTCTGATCCTTGATGTATGGATTAGATGTTGGTCTCTGGTAGGGACATACTTAATGTGTTTTTCTGAAGATGATGAAATCAAAGTAGTATGGATTGAAATGAAATCCCATGTTTGTGATTGAGAAATTGATCCATACATCTTTATTTTCACTAGCTTACCCTTTTTGTGTGTGTTTGAACTACAATAACTGCATTATGTACACGAACAAAAGAGTTTGAAAGACTTTAGAGTTTTGTTTTGAACTATAAATTATAAATATTTGTATTTTTACAAGTTTTAATCATGTATTAAGAATGTTTTGAAAAATTCTTAAGCTTGTAAAAATATGTAGAATTTATATTGTAATAGTTAGATGTATTCTTAGAGGTTATAAAATTCAATACAAAGTGAAAGTGAAATGTATACATGTGTATATATTTAAAACACTCTTAATGTTTACACATATATTAAACACATCATTATAATTATTTATAAAAAAAAGCATATATTTAACTCAAAATAATTTGTTTCTCACTATCTTAGTCTATATTTATAATACAATTACCAAGTTGAGTAATTTTGTTTTATTAGTATATAATATTTCAAAAGTTACGCCAGGAATAACTGTATAATAACTTATAGATAAAATGTTATATATTTTTAATTATTTTAATTATGCATATTATATATTTGACTTTAGTATTTCCGTTTGTGTAATGTATAGTAAAAGTATTCAATTTTTACGTTAATTAAAGTTATAATAATAAGTATTTTTTGAATACATAACTATACAATAAATAAATATTTGAACATTTAAAATTATTAACACTTTTTATAAGAAAAACATTTAATGTAATTAAAAAATAGATAGAAATGATTTGATATAGTAAAAAAGGGATTTTGAACACAGTGAATTAAGTTATAATATTAATTAACATAATAGAATTTTAAAATTGATTATAATTTTGAAGACTTGTGGTTGACTTTTTGTTGAAGCAATTAAAATGGGTAATAGTATTATTACATAGGAGAAGGGTAAAATGGTAAAGTGGGAAGGGCGTTTACTGCTGGCGTAAATAACGGCCGAAAAATGGGCACTTTGATTACCGGAGAGGCCCATACAGAAAAGCTGATTGACGAAAAATAAAAAAATAAATAAAAAAAAGTGAAAGATACGAAAACAGAATTAAAAAAAACGTAAGGAAATATTATATGGGCGGAATCGAAAGGAGTTTGAAATATGGTTTTATAAGAAACGCTGAGATCCGGTTCCACACTTTCTCTCTCTATCTCTATCACCTTCTCTCTCTCTCTCTATCTCTCTCAAGGTTCTCTTTGTCCCTTATCACCTCACGTTCTCACTTTCTTGCCCCATACAGGTTTTCCACCAGCCAGGGAAGGGATAGAAAATTTACAGAGCCACCACCGTTGAGAGAGCACATCACAACAGGACTCTCTGTTTCTATATCTCTCTCTCACTCTCAGCTACATGGCCTCACTCTTCGATCTGAATCCACGTCTCTGAACTCATTCCCTCGCCGTTTAATCCATTTTCCCTCTCCAATCTGCGCTCTCTTTCTCTTCTCCGCTTCGAGCTCCGAGGAAGCCCTAGATTGCTGTGCGGCGCGCCGATTCGGCTGCCGCGTTTGGTATTGTGTTCGATCTCGCCAGACGGCGTCGTGAGGCTCAGCCCTGCGAACCCTAGGTCGTTGGATCTGGAGGCGGAGGTCGCGTTCGCGGCGCTGCGGTTTGCTTTTTGGTGAACCCTAGGTTTTGTTTTCTGTGGCTGCCCATGCTATTGGGTTGGTTTTGATGCCGCCTGAACCATTGCCTTGGGATCGAAAGGACTTCTTCAAGGAGAGGAAGCACGAGAGGTCCGAGTCGCTTGGGTCCGTCGCTAGATGGAGGGATTCCTCGCACCACCGCGAGTTCAATCGCTGGGGACCCACTGAGTTTCGCAGGCCGCCAGGTTTGTTTTCAATCGCTCTTTTCATTCGTTCCTATTCTCTTTTGAGTCAGCGTCTTCTTACGCCGAACACGCCGGAATAGCGGCCATCGGTGTTTTGTTTAGGTTTTGTTTTTTTTCTTCTAGGTGAGAGATTCTGAGTGGTTTATGATTTTGGGGGATTGTTCTTCGCGTGTTTGGGGCGTTGTTGAGGGTGAAACTTGGTTTATTTTTTAAGATCTGTGGCTGCTGTTTTTTTTTATTGGAATATTTGTAGTCGAGCCCTGAAGAGGGTTTTCCTTTTCGTAAGATTTATGCGTTCGTTTTTGTTTCTCTATGCCTTTCTGGGTGCGAGAATATATGCTTTGCTTGTGTTGATTTTTTTGTACTTTTTGTTTGTTGGAATATTTTCTGAAGGTCATGGTAAGCAGGGTGGTTGGCACCTGTTTTCCGAGGACTCAGGTCATGGGTATGCGATTTCTCGGTCAAGCAGTGACAAGATCCTGGAGGAAGATAGTCGGCCCTCGATTTCACGAGGTGATGGGAAGTATGGCAGGAGCAGCAGGGAAAATAGAGGAGCCTTTGCTCAGAGAGATTGGAGAGGGCATTCGTGGGAACCCTCCAATGGTACCATGAATTTGCCCAGAAGGCCGCAGGATGTGAACAATGATCAGAGGGCTGTGGACGACGCCCTAGCATATTCTTCTCATCCACATTCCGATTTCGGGAACTCTTGGGATCAGCACCATTTAAAAGACCAGCATGAGAAGATAGGTAGTGTCAATGGGATGGGAACTGGCCCCAGAAGTGATAGAGAGAACTCTCTGGGTGACTGGAAACCACTTAAATGGACACGTTCTGGAAGCTTGTCTTCTCGAGGCTCAGGGTTTAGCCACTCAAGTAGCTCAAGGAGCATGGGAGCAGCAGATTCGCATGAAGCGAGGGCTGAGTTGCAAACGAAAAGTGCGGCTGCTAATGAGTCGCATTCAGGGGAAGCTGCTGCTTGTGCGACATCTTCTGTGCCATCTGAAGATACGGCTTCTAGAAAAAAGCCAAGGTTGAATTGGGGCGAGGGACTTGCAAAGTATGAGAAGAAAAAAGTAGAGGTGCCCGAGCCAAGTGCAAATAAAGATGGTCCTGTTTTGTCTGCTAGTATCACTGAACCTTGTAATTTCCTCAGTACCAGCTTAGTTGACAAAAGTCCAAAAGTTACAGGATTTTCTGAATGTGCATCTCCTGCAACTCCATCTTCTGTCGCCTGCAGTTCCTCACCTGGTATGTTGGTAGACACTGTCTGTTTGTATTTTAAATTCTGCTTTAAAGATTTATTTTTGAAGGGTTTGCTACTAGCAATTCAGTAACAAGTGTTATATGTATGTATATAGGATTATAATGAACCATATTGTGATATTATGAGGTTTGAATTGGTATTTCATAGAGATTTGTGGTAGAATATTAGTTAGATATCTGACAAGACAATTGTCTATGTTTTTATTTTGCTTACTACATGTGTTTCTCTTTCCATTAGGTTCTCCTTTTACGAGTATCTCTCCCTTGACTGTCTGTCTTTTTGTTGTGTATAATATGCCCCGTAGGTGTTTCATGAGCTCCTTTTTCTACTGAGTGTCCCCTTGACATTCTTAGGTACTCCAGTCCTTTTGTGTATGTTTTTTGTTCAGTGTGTGCTAATTTAGATGTGTTTTTCTCCAAAATAATTTACGTACAGGAAATAACGGTAGGTATTATTTTGAAAACGTTTGTAATGATTGATTTTAAAAGAAAAAGTTTGAAGAACTTGATTGTTAGTGAGTAGGGCCTAAAATTCACTTATAACATCAAATGACTTTAAAGTGTTGATTTATCTATGTAGGTAAGAATCAACATTTCAGCTGTTGTATGCTGCATGAGTTTTTTTACTAATGTTGAGACCATGTTTTTTGAACATTTATAGTGTTCCAGCATTTGTTTTCAATCAATGCTCAAGTTGCTTGGATAGGAGCATGACATGTAGGAATTACAATTCAGGACATCTGCAATGAACATATTTATATTTTGAGGTCAATATTCAATAGAATTGCTAGTCAGCATGTTAAAACCTTATTTGGAAATGTGTTTTGTTCAGATATCTTATGTTTTTAATTGTCTCATATTTTTCTCCTTATTGTTTTTTTAACATTTTCCTGAGCTTTAGATGGAAAATGCAAAACTAAGATTTCCCCCTCGATTTTCTTGTAATAGTACTGTAATTGTATTGTATTTTTACCTATTTCCCTTGTGTCTAAGCCTAACCTTGACCTTTTTACCAGGTATGGACGATAAATTATTCGGAAAGACTGCAAATGTAGACAATGATGTTAGTAATTTTATTTGTTCACCTGCTCTGTTGTCGGAAAATAATTTGCAGAGGTTTCCCTTTAACTTAGAGAAATTTGATATTGGCTCCTTGAATAATTTGGGTTCTTCAATTATTGAGTTGGTAAAATCTGATGATCCAACTTCTGTAGATTCTGGTCCAATGAGGTCTAATGCAATTAATAAATTACTGATATGGAAAGCTGACATTTCAAAGGTGTTGGAGATGACTGAATCTGAAATAGATTTACTTGAAAATGAACTGAGGTCGCTGAAGTCTGAATCTAGGGAAACATGTCAATTTCCGGTATCCTTGGACTCCCAGATGTTAGGTTGTGATGAAAAATCCTGTGAAGAACATGTTGGAGTCTCTGATCAGGTCACCCGGCCGGTACCTTTGAATATTGTTGATGATCCCAATATGGAGAAGGTGCCGCTTTCAACTAATTTACTTAGTATTCATGAAAGTGTTAAGGAAGAGGATATTGATAGTCCTGGAACAGCTACTTCTAAATTTGTTGAGCCTCCACCTTCAATTAAATCAGTTTCTTGTGGTACTGGAGGATATGTTAGTTTCTCCAGGGACGTGGATTCTGTTCCATCTGCAGCTGTGAACTGCCTAATTCCCTGTTCTGCTAGGAAGGATGTTAGTGTATGTGTATCTTCTGTTGATGGCAAGACTTCTATGGAGGTAAACGATAGCATGGATATTTTATGGGGTACAATTATTTCTTCTAATAAAGAATCTGCCAACAAAGCTAGTGAGGTGTTTGATAATTTATTGCCCAAAGATTGTTGTAAGATTGGGAAGATGGAAACCAGCAGTGACACATGCAATCATACCTTCATTAGGGAAAAATTTGCTGAGAAAAAGCGATTTGCTAGGTTTAAGGAGAGAGTTATTGCACTTAAGTTCAGAGCCTTGCATCACTTGTGGAAAGAAGATATGCGCTTACTTTCTATCAGGAAATGCCGACCAAAATCTCACAAAAAGAATGAACTAAGTGTGCGAACTACCTGTAATGGTAACCAGAAGAATCGATCATCCATTCGTTCACGTTTTCCCTTTCCTGGTATGGATATTTCCAAGTTTTTTATTTGTCCCAGTGATTTTGCAGTCTTTCTTTGCTTAATTAGTTGATAGTAAAATATACATTTTTTATACGGCAATGACCTTGCTAATGTTTAAAAAAAATAAGATGGAAAATTGTTAGTTTGGATTTTTTGAGCAAGAAAAATTGTTAAATTTTGGTGCTATTAATCTGCTGTATTTTTTTCTGCTTACTTTCTCGGTTTTCATGTATTCATGTGTTCAGAAGTAGAATAGTAATCCCAGTCCGTTGCTTGTTGCTGTTTGTAAGGTAAATCAGAAGGTTCAAGCTCAGGCAAAACGAGTGGGTTTTTGTTTTTAAACACATTCCTATTTGGTTAGGGTAGCTTCACTAATTTTTGTTAGTTTGATTACAATGTTTGTGAAATTAACTATATGCTTGCTTAGGGTTTAGACTACTTTTGAAACCACTCCCAAATTTGGCCCATTTATTACTGTGTAGTATTTGGTCGTTAGTCATGACTGTTGTCACTTATTTGAAAAGTGGAAACTAATTGTGGCTAGCAAGCAATCTAAACATGCATACCTTGTTAAAGTGATTTATTTTGTTGATTAATATTAATAACTGAATAAAAGTCTTTTTCTGTTGAATTCAATGATATGACTTTTTGTTTAGAACATATTTTATCTTGATAGGGATTGACTTGTTCACGTGAAGTGAAGGGCTTCTGTTCAATCTGTGATGTTTAAAGTTGCACAGAACATTTAATAGTTTGTTCTTTTCTTAATTTTATTTGCCTTTGTTTTGATGATGACTATGCTTTTTCTCCCTCTTCTGTCTGCAGCAGGAAATCATCTGAGCTTGGTTCCAACATCAGAGATGATTAATTTTACAGGCAAACTGCTTTCAGAATCTCAGGTTAAAGTGCAGAGAAACACTCTGAAGATGCCGGCATTAATTTTAGATGAAAAAGAGAAGATAATTTCAAAGTTTGTATCTAGTAATGGGCTGGTTGAAGATCCATTGGCTATTGAGAAAGAAAGGTCTATGATTAATCCTTGGACGCCACAAGAGAGAGAAGTTTTCTTGGAGAAATTTGCTGCCTTTGGAAAAAACTTTAGGAAAATTGCTTCTTTTCTTGACCACAAGACAATTGCTGACTGTGTTGAATTCTACTACAAAAATCATAAATCTGATTGTTTTGAGAAACTTAAGAAGCAAGATGTTGGTAAGCTGGGGAAGTCATTTTCAGCTAAAACTGACTTGCTGGCATCAGGTAAAAAATGGAATCGTGAATTGAATGCTGCTTCCCTTGAAATTTTGAGTGCAGCTTCGCTGATGGCAGATGGCATTGCAGGTAACAAAAAAATCCGTGCAGGAAGCTCACTATTGGGTGGATATGGTAAAGTAAAGACATCGAGGGTTGAAGACTTCATTGAGAAATCAGGCTGTTTTGACATTCTTGGGGATGAAAGAGAGACTGCTGCTGCGGCTGATGTATTGGCAGGTATATGTGGTTCTCTTTCATCTGAGGCTATTAGTTCCTGCATAACAAGTTCTGTTGATCCAGTAGAAGGTAGCAGGGATAGGAAGTTCCTGAAAGTAAACCCTTTATACAAGCTGCCCATGACACCTGATGTTACTCAGGATGTTGATGATGAGACTTGTTCAGATGAGAGCTGTGGTGAAATGGATCCTACAGATTGGACTGATGATGAGCGGGCTGCTTTTCTTCAGGCTGTATCATCTTTTGGGAAAGATTTTGCCAAGATAGCACGGCGTGTTGGGACAAGGTCTCAAGAACAGTGCAAAGTTTTCTTCAGCAAAGGCCGGAAATGTCTTGGATTAGATCTCATGCGCCCAATCTCTGAAAATGTTGGATCCCCAGTGAATGATGATGCAAATGGGGGTGAGAGTGACACTGATGATGCATGTGTCGTTGAGACAGGCTCGGTGGTTGGAACTGAAAAGTCTGGCACTAAAACAGATGAGGACCTGCCTTTGTATGGAACAAACACATTCAACGATGAGTCCAATCCTGTGCAAGCTAGGAATCTGTCAGCAGAATTAAATGAATCAAAGGGGACTAATGGGACAGAAGTAGATATTGAAGATGCAAATTTGGTTTCTGATGCATGTGCAATTGATATTGATTCTAAACAGGGCTGTGATGGTAGTGAATTTGCCGCGTGTGGTTCTGTCAGTGGACAAGCAATGTCAGATAGTACAGAAAATGGGAAAGATAAAGCTAATAAATTGGGAGGTGCATCTATAGAATTGATATCTGTTCCAGATACAAGTGAACCATGCGAAAGTAATTCTTTTGTTGGGGATAGAATGGTGGTTTCCGAGGTTTCTTCTGACAGACTTGGAAATGAATTGGAGAGGCAAAGAGTGTCTTCACCCCGATGTCTTGACGATAGAGATAATAAACAGGAAGCTGATTCAGGTGGCATAGTTGATTTGAAAAGCCCTGGGCACATGCTAAGCAGCACTGTTGTAAATGCTTCTCTCTCATCTTTTGGGAATTCCTGTTCAGGATTGAGTTCTAGTACTGAAAATAAGCACGGACCCCTTAGAAAGGCCTCCCCATTGTCTATGGATGATCATCAAGCATCATCAAATTCATCTTTACAAAATACTGTTGCTTCTGATATTCAGTGTGAGAAAACAGCTAGCCAAGATAGATTGTCTTCTACCTGTGATATTCAGGTTAGCACCGATGACAAGCCCCCTATTACTGGGAATTCATCAGACCATGTTGATGCCGGAAGCATTCTCCAGGGCTATCCCTTGCAAGCTCCCATTAAGAAGGAGATAAATGGTGATATGAACAGTAGCAGTTCAGCAACAGAATTGCATCTTTTGTCCCAGAAAAATGAACAGCCTGATGATCAAACCAAAAAATTGCAGTCGTCTGATTCAGATAAAGCATCCAGAAATGGTGATGTGAAACTTTTTGGGAAGATACTAACTAATCCTTCATCGGCACAGAAACCTAATGTGGGTGCTAAAGGTAGTGAAGAAAATGGTACCCACCATCCTAAGTTCAGCAAGCCTTCTAGTATGAAATTTACCGGGCATAGTGCTGATGGGAATGTGAAAATTTTGAAGTTTGACTGTAATGATTATGTTGGCCTTGAAAATGTTCCTATGAGAAGTTATGGTTATTGGGATGGAAGCAGAATTCAGACTGGTCTCTCTTCATTGCCTGATTCTGCTATCCTGCTAGCAAAGTATCCTGCAGCATTCAGTAATTATCCCACATCTTCTGCCAAATTGGAGCAACCGTCATTGCAAACATTTTCCAAGAACAATAATGAACGTCTCCTGAATGGAAGCAATGCGGTGATTGATTATCAGATGTTTAGAAGGGATGGTCCGAAAGTGCAGCCATTTATGGTAGATGTGAAGCACTGCCAGGATGTATTCTCTGAGATGCAGAGAAGAAATGGTTTTGAAGCAATTTCAAGTTTACAGCAGCAGAGCAGGGGAGTGATGGGAATGAATGGTGTTGGAAGACCGGGGATTCTTGTAGGAGGATCGTGCAGTGGTGTCTCAGATCCAGTGGCAGCAATCAAAATGCATTATTCCAATTCTGACAAGTATGGTGGTCAGTCTGGGAGTATTGCAAGAGAAGATGAATCTTGGGGAGGGAAGGGGGACTGAGACTGTGACAGGTAGTCATTGTGTTGAGCGGCAAACACCTCTTTTTGCCGCGCTCTGTATTATAGTTTTTGTTATTGCTTAATACAGTGTAGGGCGATTTAATGGTTCTCAAGCCCGTCTTTTTGGTAAAATATTTAGGGTGCTTGTAATATGGCAGCAGCTTTGTATTTGTTGTATTTGATGAAAATACAGAAATAATCTCTGAAAAGGTTAGGAGGGGCGATTGCCATTACCATTGCCTATTCTGGATCCCTTGCCGTCCTTGTCCTCTACTCATTTGACGATCTTTTCGAGCTTCTAATTAACTGTTCCAGAGTTGGTTTGGCCTTCACTGATCAGATGGTTTATTTTAACTCTACTCGTAGTTACCTTATTTCGGTACGGTAGGCTTTGACTCTGCGGTGTTTCTAATTGTAGAATTAGGGAATTTGGTATCAATAAGTGTTGTTTATTCAGCTTCCTACTGCTTGCTGAAAGAGGACAATTTCTGCAATCTTTCTTTCCTACTACCTTCAATCATATTTGAAATCAAATATGAAGTCTTACCTAATTTTAACAAATATGTTGAGTAGTTGGAGGTCATTTTCATTCAGTGTAAACAATTTCGTATAGAAAATAAGGATTTGTTGACATATCAAGTACTGTGTGTTTGATAGAACAAGGTCAGGTCTTTCAAGCAGAACTTTTGAATACAAATGTGAGCGAGATAACATCAACGTCGTTCTCCTGGTTTGTCTTCAATCCTTCGCCTTACATCTTAAGCAGTCTGCTCCATAGCACCAATTTCTTTAGCCTCTTCAGGTGTCTGGAGGACGGAAGGAAGGGGTGCAGTGATTTCAATTAACTGCAAGAGAACCCAAAACAGCCATATTACTAGTAGTGGAATTATTTTACAGGCAGGCATCCACGTATACATAACATCCTTGAAGAAACCTCAATAGATGGCATTTGACATTTCAATTAACTGATTAGAATAGTTTCAATAATCTGCCAAAAAATTGTAAGTCAAATTTTTAGATTCATAAATGATCCATAAAAAAGGAAAAAATTGCAAATGATTTATTTTTCCAAAAAACAGCTTAAATAAGGAAAAATAATCTTTAACAAGCTCCAACAAATAATTTTCAGTGTACCTCGTTAGTTAATGGATGAGAGAGAACCAATTTATGTGCATGCAAGTTATACCCACAATCTCCAGGAACTGGTTTGGTAGGCCTTTGATAGCCCCTACACAAGGAACAGCCCAAAGAATTTAAGGAGTAAAGGGGTAATCTAACTCTATAAGGAATTGAATAATTGATGCTAAAACTAAGTATCATATATATCTAGAATCAAATCTCAAGTGAATGATTCTTGGCAACCTATAATACAAGCATTTACCCATCTTCAGCAAAGCTCTCATCTATAGAGTCACAATCTAAGCATTTAGGTTGCCCGCCATCACCATAGAGGGGATCACCTGCAAATAAAACCAAAGGAAAAAGATAATGTAGTCAGACATGACTGACCAGAAGAATGGGAGTGCCTTGGAACGTGCATGCAAACTAGTTAGTATGAGATCTCAGAAGATGCAGGGAAATATGATGTTTAGTTATCCTCTCAATCATGTTTATCAAATTGAAACCTTCAGAAAATTGAAAGGTTTGTTTTCTTTTAGCCAGTGATGAGTTTAAAGCTCAATATGCATAGGAATCATTATTGATACCTTCCCTATTGAGGTGTACATCGTATATGAAATCTAGCTTTGGTTTTTGATGTGGAGCACCATGAACAATTTAGCATTAAATATTTACCTAACAGAGGATGCCCTATGAAAGAAAGATGAATACGGATTTGATGTGGCCGTCCAGACTGAATCTTAACCTGACAAACAAACCAACCAGAAGATATTAAGAGTCTGGATTTCTAATTTATGGCAGCCTTTCACTTTCTTTTATTGCCTCTTGAAAGGGATTCATAACGGGATGAGTAGAAGCAAAACTTTGGGCAGCCAAAAGATTACATGTTGAAAAATACAAGCAAATAATTTTTGAATCCCAGAGTAAATTTGATGTGACATCAGTGAACATGGAATAATATCTAAGAACAGAGCAGTGCTACAATTTTGTTAGTTAAACCCGCTCTAACGCATAATACTTTTTTACCTTATTTGTAGAGATTTAGTTTCATTGTTTCTTGTAAATAGGATTATTTTTCATTGTTGTGTAATATACCCAACATTGTAAAATCATCAAAAAAATATTATCTATCAGAAAAAATATTTTACTTTCTTCTATTTAAAAAATATACCAATATTTTATATGATGTTTTATCAATGCTCAAGTATTAAAATGATGGTATTTTTTGCAGATAAAAGTGGTTTGGTTTAGTTTTAGTTCAACCTTATAAAACCAAATTGGAAAGTACAGATTGTTCTTATTTATATACTTAATTTTGATTTTTAGTCTTGTGAGACATGGGTAGGTCATGTTTTTCTAGGATCCCAAGTTTACTTGGTTGTTGTCATAAATAATATGGTCCTGAACATGAAATTCAGCTACCTGGACCAATGTGCTGTTTTCTTGTACGTTTCTCTCAAGAATGCCCACTACACTGAGTGCTGGTTTTCCTGGTCAAATGAAAACAACTAGACATGACTAGATAGATGATCAAGATTTGGAGGGAAGTTAGAAAGAAGAGAAATGGAAACATTATATTTGAAAAATAAAGAATTATTTTATTGATATCAATCATACTAATTAAATTCTCATAATCATCTCTATTTGTAGTAACCAGAACCTTACAAAAAAGGAGATAAATATATGATGAAATAACTAGGCAGATTCTAAAGATATTTTTCCTAATTACTATGGAGATATTGAGAATATTTTTTATCCTAATAATCTGTTATTATTTACAAACAATTATAACCAAATCAGATTAGTGGAAATCAATAAGCATAAGCATAGTTTCTCTCTGGAACTCATCCATCTGAAACAAAATGGTGATTAAAAATAACCTGATTGAGAGGCAACGTATAACCCTTTAGCAACACCTGGATATTTAACTACTCCAATTGGTTGATTGATAGTCACCTGTAAAGCAAAACAACCTTCAAGTTAACATGCAAAATTGTACCGACCTACAGGCTCAGCATCAAATTATTCCAAATAAGCACAAAATAACAACTAAATAGTCCCTTGATCCTGATAATAAACACAAGGCAGATGGATTAGCCATGATAGATCAAGGAACAATAAAACATACCATGCTCACTATAACAGATACCATATTTTTGAACGTTCAGAACAGTTTTACTAAAATGAACAAGAAAGCAACAGGCAATATACAAAGGAAAATCAGTTATTATAGTTTTTAATAAATATGTAATGTGAATACAAAGATCATGACAATGTTAAAAAGATGAAGCATCGTTAGCTCATCTGGATTCTATAAAAAAATGCAATCAAAAGTTTTGAAAGTCTAATTTTTCTAAACTGTCACTCTTTTTCTTCAAAGATGAATAGTCAAAAGAATTCAGTCTCCATGCAACTTCACCAAAGGTTCTTTGCTGATAAAAAAAAATCATCAAAGGTTAATATAGCTTCTAATAATGTAAGCTTCTGCTTTATGCCGACTCTCCTTGCTGCATATACAGCTGTTAGGAAGCTAGAATATTAGTTTCAGTTAGCTGTCAACAACGGCCTAACTATAAATGTATCACATTCTCTCTTGTAGTTAAGTTCATTCACTTAACATTCTAATTACGGAATTCTATAGCTTCAGTTTCTCTCTAAACATTTTCTTACTTTATCACATACCATTGACTTTTGTCAGAATGCCTAAAATAAATTGTGTACGGTCAAGCTCCTTCAGTTTTTTTTTCATTTTCAAAAAGCATATATGATTGTAAAAATATAATTTATGGAAGTAAAATAACTCTGGCGGTACAAATTAAATTAGAATACTACTGAGAGTTCTTGCAGCTGTCTTTTTAACATTCACTATGGAAAGGAAAAATGAAATATTCCGTGCTTTCTTAATCTTGAATACCATTTTTTATCATTCTACTTTTAGTCGGGTGGTGGGTGGGATGGATGCAGCCTAAAAGCACTTGTTAATATTGACAATCACTTGCTAACAGTGCCTATAAAGAGGAGAGGAAACTGTCACCATCACCTCATCATTCTCCACTATCCCACTCGCAAGTCCTCTGTATATCTTTGCAATCTTCCCAATTTCCCCGTTTGTATCTCTGCTTCCACAACAGTATACACAACAGCAAACAATGAGCAAACAAGGTAATTGAGTATGAAGTGTTTAATGTCAACTTAAAATTTTAACCATTTTTTTCTGTGCTCTTTTTAAGTGTCTTCAACTTAAGATAAGGAACAGGATAGAAGGTAAAGCATTTCACAAGTGAATTATAAAATGCAATAAACCAAAAAGATAGCCGTTTCCTAACCTTTTTCCTCCAATGTGAGAAGTTCCATCAGCAAAATAAGATGCAAGACGAGCTCTGGCTAATTTTGTCTTTGCACATAACAAAATTCCTATGATGCAATCAATCAAAATCAAAAGCATTTGAAAGTATCACGAGCTAATTATTCATAGCATTAAAAGGGTATTAAAAGCAAAGGATCTAGTTATACTTGTATAACATCTCTTTTGGTAATAAACATAAAAATGCCACTATCACTTGTAGTTAAACAATCAACTGAGCAAACGGTAATTAATTAAAATTTTAATAAGAGACATCTATGTTTTGTAATATTAAAATAAAACCAGTTTCCTGTTAGAGTTCTAAACTAGTTGCATGGATATAATTAAATTTTAAACTTACAGATAAAATCTATCAATTTCACTTTTCAACAGAAATATTCAGTATAACCTGAAGTTCCCCTCCCTAGGCGATGTACTGGAACAGGATGAGGCTTTTTGTGCAAGTTGGCTTCCCATTGAAGCTGTGTCAAAACTGTCCTTTGCTGGAAGAGCCCTCCAGGCAGAACTTGCAAGCCAGAAGGTTTATTCAGAGCAATCTGAATTTACATCAACACTCCAATCAAAAGATTTATATTTAAGACAAAATACTCTGCAGTCTTAATAACTTCCTCAAAAGATTCTCACAACTCATTTACATTGGGAGCAATCAGCCAGAAAACTATATTAATTTACTTAGGAGAGACAGTTTTCCACCTTATGTTTCCCTCCTTCTCATGAACCATACATATTTGAATTTTATTACACCAAGTATAATGTCAATTGAACTTTGTTATTTGCATTCTAAAGCACCACTAGCAAAGAAAATAGTTTCATATCTTTGATTTGAATATTTAATATAATTAAACAAGTAGAGATATACAAAGATGGTGCATAAAGTAACACTAACCATCTCATCATCTTCATACAATACTTCAATCATATGTGGTGCATCAGGTTCCTTCCAAGGAAGTCTATGATAGACTAGCTTTGAGCCAACTCTAATATGAAGATGGGAAACATCATACAATGGAACAAACCACGCATTACAAAGGATAACAAATTTCTATCAAAGAACCTGAGGACTGTGCTGGAATCAGTAACAACTCTTCCATCAAATGTTATCTGTAGATGACACACTAATTAATATGACAAACAACCGAGATGGAACATTCCTTGTAGTCAACTATTTCAGATTCGTTGATGATCAAACCTGCCCACTTTTTATACGCTGCAACCAACTGTTAAAAAAATAAGTACGTACGATTCCCAAGAATAATTATGATACCAAATCTAAAAAAAAAACACAAGAGGATCAACAATTTTCCCAAAACCAAGAAATGCTTTGGAAAAGAGAAATGCACGAAAGTAGCTCCAATACCTCAGCAAATCTGACAAAATCAACCCCATTCAAAAAAGCTATGACAATGCATCCAAATAGAAGCAAAAAAAACTATTCCACCCCCCAAAAAATGCAGTGGAAGATACTACTGACTAAGAACTCATAACCCCAGTTCAATGGTCTCATAGTTGGCAACAGCAAATATCTATTCCTATCGTATTAACTTTCAACTTAATGCACTTCGTTCCCCCTCAGCTCTTAACAACAATTCAAAATTTCAGTTAACAACATTTTCCCCAGGTCATGTTTGTTTCTCATCAATGCCATCCTTTTCTTAAATTCTCCACAAAAAAAATCAAATTCCATTTAAAAACAAAAATAATTAAAGGAAAAAAACTACCCAGTTGCATAGCTTCATTTTTCTTACCTTGTTAAGATGTAAGTGGAGAAAAATTTCAAAATTTATGACTAAAAGGTAAGTGGGTAGTCGAGGAGTTAACTTACCCTTGCAAGGGAGCAGAACTTTTGTACTTGGTAAAGTAAAACTCTATCAGAGTCAACCCTGAAAATTGATAGGGCGTAAAATAAAATTGAGTTGCAATATGATAAGGAAAGAAAAATGAAAGGGGAAAGAGGTAGAAACATTGAGAAGAAGTACTGAACCAGAATCAGAGGATCGAACGACGTCGTCGTAGGAGAGACCGTCGTTGCATTCAGGCCAAGGAATTCCAAATTTCCTACGGCACGCCATTGAAACAAAAAAAAAAAAAAACTGAATTCGAAAACCAAAACGACGTTTATTATCTTTTTGGTTAAGAGATTAATTTGAGGAATGCTTAATTAAGGTTTTTCTCCTCACAGATATATAGATTTTTTTTCCCTCACAGTTAATAAGTAAGTTTTCAATACTAATAAATATTATAAAATAAAATTTGAATTAGATTGAATAAACATAAATTATATTAATGTGAAAATTAACAAAGTTATTTAGATCAATAGTGATTAGATATTTCAAAATAAGTTGGTCCTAAAATTTCGTAAGTCAAAATTACTTATTACTTTTTTTTTATATTTCTAACGTTAATATTCTCAGTAAAATAGATTGCGAGAATCGAGTTTTTTTTTTAATATGTTCATATTTTCTTTAAATAACTTTATTTATTTCCAAATTACTTGACACATTAAATGAATTTATTTGTTTGAAATTTAGTAGTTATATGAGTCGCTTTTGATATTAATATAATTTACTTCAACCGATAAAATATTTATTATTATAAAAAAACTTATAATATTAATTTGAAACTCGTTTTCCTTCTATTTTAAATATTATTCTTATCTTAATCTTTCTATATAGATTTTTTTCTTTATGTTTAGTCTACAAAAATATTTTTAACTCCTACAAATATGTTATTTTCTTTATCTTCATTTCTGTAAATATACTATTTTTTTTCAGTTTAGTCGTTGATAACTCTATTTCTTTATATACTGTTTTATGATATTATTATTGATTTGATCATTTTATTTATGAGATACGATAACGTTATTAGTATCATAAACTTTAACCAGATAATTTTAAATTTTATTTTAGTCAAAAAATAAAAGTAAAAAAAAAATATTTACAGAATATATCGATCGTAATCAATACCAATGTATATTCTGTAAAAAAATCAATACCAATCATGTATATAATATTATAGGATGTATAAAAAATATTATTTATTGAGTAAAATCACGTTATTATTAATACATGATAATCAGTAATGTCATAAAATATTATTGTTTATTTAAAAAATAAAGGTATTGTCAGAAAAGTGTAACTTCACTATGACACACAACTATTAATATTTAAAATAATTTCTATTAATAATAAAATTTATAAATTAATTTATAAATTGATATTTAATTAGATATTAATATTTTAAGTATTAATTTTAAATTGATATTTAATTAGATACTAATATTTTAATTATTAATTTTAAAATTTAAAGTAAATAATAAACCATATAAACCCTAAGCTAATTATAGTTAATTGGATTTAATTTATAAATTAATTTATATTTTTTAAGTCTATAAAATATTATTTCATTTCATTAATAAATTAATTAATTATTTTTATTTTTAAAATTATTTTTATTTAACGGTTTATTTTATAGTGGTATGAGAAAAAGAATTTGCGTATTTGGAATTGAGTTCGACACATTTTTCCTACTTATGATTTCTCTAATAAGGATGATATTAAGAGTGATGGTAGTCCATTGGTTAAATTGGTTAAGCTAACTGTGATAACTTTTTCTATTTGGATGATATGGCGTATGAGAAATTATGCTCGTTTAAGGATAAGATTGAGGTTTCTAGGGCTATTTTGGTTATTAAAGATTTGACTTGTCTAGTGGGTAATTTGACTAAAGCTTCAATGAAGAATGATATGTTTGATTTCAATGTGCTCAAGTTTTTTGGTATTAACACTCGTACTGGTAAAGTTCTACGTCCCGTCCTCTTTCTGTTAGATGGGAATTTCCTTCACCAGGCTGGGTTAAAACTAACACTGATGGGGCTGCTAGGAGTTATCCAGGTCTTGCCGCTTGTGGAAGTATTTTCTGTGGGAGTATGAGGGAGTTTATTGGAGCTTTTTCTGTATTTCTTGATGTTCAGACTGCTTTGGTTGCTGAATTTTATGGAGTTATATATGCTTTGGAGGAAGCTCAAAAGTTGGGTCTTACTAATGTCTGACTGGAATGTGACTCTGTCTTGGTTTGTGCTGCGTTTACTGTTAGGACAAATGTTCCTTGGATGTTTCGTAATCGATAGAATACTTGTCTTAATTACTGTGGAAAAATCAGGTTTAGGGTTACTCATATTTTTCGTGAAGGGAATGTGTGTGCAGAAAAGTTGGTTAATTTAGGATTTATTCATAGAGAATCCTTTCATTGGTATAATAGACTTCCATCTAGTTTGTTCTTAGAATTCTTTATTAATGGGTATAATCTACCTATGTATCTTTTTGTTAACATATGAGTTTTGGTCTAATAATACTTTTTAATGTGATGACAAATGATTAATGTTAGTTAAGGTGTCAGCCTAGCTGATATGTCAAGTAGCATAATGATGTCTAACATGAAAGTTTTTTATAAAAAAAAATGAGAAAAAGAATTATATATTTTTATTTTATTTTATAGAAAAACTACTTTTGGATACTTGTAATTTCAATATTTTCCCATCTTTAATTCTTGTTAAATAATGACAATTTTACTTAATTCTATTAAATATTGAGTTATTTTATTAAAACATTTAATATTGACAATTAATAATAAGAGATTCTTATTGTTTATTTTAAGATTTAGTATTTTAATAAAAATAAATAAATATTGTATTGATTAAAACAAATAATAATAAATAAAAACATAAAATGTTAACAAAAAGACTAATAATTAATTAATTTTATATTTATTTCCATGTGTTTCCCACCAAACAATCTTAGAAAAAACCATCAGTCTGTGTTGGTTTGTTTAGCTTGACAATTAGTTAGGTTGCCAATGGAATAAATAGATAAGTCCCCTAGTTCACTCTTGTCCAAACAATTTTTGTATTCAACATTTAAGTTTAGACTTTAATTATTATGTATTTTTTTAAAAAAATAGGATTTAAAAAATAATAATATATAGTCATTGTTGTTAATTTATTTTATAAAATACAAATTTTAATATCAATAGAAAAAATTGTATTTAAATTAAATTTAAACTACATTATTGATATATTTTAGATATTTGAACTAAATTTGTCAAATTTATATTATTATTTTATAAAATTTGAAGATTGATGGTGTAAGAGGTGTTGAAACAATTGAATTATTATTTAATTTATTAAACTTACTTAAATTTTTTAAAATTGTAGTCAATTAATTTGTTAAAATGACAATGAGTTGATCTATATATATAACTAAATAATGTTTTAACATAGTATTTGTCAAGCATGTAAGTTTATAAGAAAAGTTTTTTTTTTATTAAGAATGAATAATAGCAATGTTATGTAATTGATTAACAAAGAGATACAAAACTATCTAAAATTGGTAGTTTTTTTATTTATTTAAATAACCTGTTTATTTTCTTTTATTACCATCATCTCATAGCACTTGAAAATTTTATTATTTTGTTAAGTTTCTTCTACTAGCCTAGAAAATTGAAAACAAAATAGAATAATATGTTTAGTGCTTGATTTTTTTTAGGAGTATTACAATAATGTTGGCACAGAGGGAAGAGAAGAGATTAAAAGCTCTTTTGTAAAATAAAATATAATTAATGAATAATAATATTAATCTTAAACCGATATAAACAAACTTTAATTATTTTAAAATTAATATTATAAGTTCAACATGTCTAACAATGATTTAAAAATATTTAAAAAAAAATGAAAGATAAGCACACCACATTGTTGGGTATGAAGTCAGGACCAATTAGGTTGGGCCGAGTAGACACCATGTTTCAGTGAGTGGGCTTAATCATTGTGTCCCTTTATTATCTCTATTTATCTCTATTTAAAGAGAGATCATTGTACTTGTAATTTGTGTGCAACAGTATATAATGTAAACCTAATAGTTGCCCGTGTGGATGTAGGTTGCAGTTGGCGACCGAACCACGTTAAATCTTGTGTTGTTTATTTTTCT
>Ga0123342_1004464_pt1 | contig 21336 bp, 3 predicted proteins | sample Turbeawhitnodule_FD_89960 | JGI IMG/M metagenome (GOLD analysis project Ga0123342, IMG submission 89960) | Root nodule microbial communities of legume samples collected from Mexico - Turtle bean Mexico white nodule | ecosystem: Host-associated > Plants > Roots > Nodule | place: Mexico: Nepantla...
TTATTTCAATTTAACACCAAAATATTTTATATTATATTTTTTAATTTTTTATTAAAAATATAAATAATTATGAATATTATATATTAAAAATATTTAATTAATTCAAACCTACACAAAAAAAAATCATAATTCATTATTTAAATATTTTTTAATAAGAAGGATAATTTTGTAAACTTACAATAAACCATCCTCACATATCCACTCTATCATCCCTCAATCCAAACAACCTCACATATCCTCACACATCCTCTACAATCCTCATAAATCCACTCCCTCCCATCCTCACAAATCCCCTCCTCAATCCAAACAGAGCCTAAGTGACAATTCTTGGGACATCAAGAACACTAGGAAAAATTGTGGAGTGAATGCATCACTTAGTTTTGTTTGCGAAGAGTTAATATATTACATGATAAATCATATCAATTGAGTTAGTATATTATTGGCTTTCAATTTTTTTTTATATATACCTATTGCTTAAATTTAACTATATTTTTTAATAAATTATATATATATATATATATATATATATATATATATATATGAGTTATTATTCTATTTTAAATGGTGTCTATTAAATAACTAGTCATATAATTTCACACGGTATCTTATTAATTAGAGTCACTTTATTTTATTTTCATGAATACCTAAATTATTTTAATTTTGTCCTTATGCAAGAACATATCCTTTGATTTACACGTTTTTAACTGATTTGCACAAAACGATGTATATATTAGAGTGAATCCGTACGGCTCTTTAAATGGAACAAATAAAACAACTCATCAAAATGAATGAATAGAACTCTTTATTTTAAATAAATAAAAAACAAGTCTTTCAATTTAAAAGAAACTGTACAACTATATTTCATATATTGGCATAATCATTCCACTCGAAGATTGTATTTAAACTTTTTCTGTTCATCAACTTTCAACTTGAGAATTAGAGTCACATATAATTCCAATAATTGTTCAACCTTTTCATTTTGACTGAACTTAATATTTCCAATCGCAACATAAAACTTTGGCATCCCCTAGCTTGAATTTTGTTAAAAAGGGGCAAACTAAATTTAAGTATATTCTAATTCTACTAATTAATAGACCAAACAGATAAAAGTGACAGTTACAGAAAGAATAATTTTCATATTTGTCTTCTGATAAACTCAAGACATTCAAGACTAAAAAGCCCAACAAAAATGCTGTCTTTTCATTCTTCGTTGATTTTCCTTTCAATTAGCATTGACATCATAAGTGATCATTAGTATAAGACTAAGAGTGAATGAATAGGTGATCTCTGATATTATAATTATATTCAAACCTTATTGCAATTCCCCCACTCCCACCACAGAAAAAAGCATTAATTCCCATCTTAATTATGAATATATGCTTGGGTAATTAGTGATAAGGTACAGCGATGTGGAGATATATGCTTGCATATCGTTTCTTCTCTTCAGCTTTTCTGAGGTCAAAGAGAAAGTGGTATCTGAAAATGTCATCATCAGCATATGTAAGTATTAGACCAAAGACAAATATTGATTGATCAAGTAGGAAAAAGGCAGATAAGTTGGCATCCCTTAAAAGCAAAGTAGTCTTTGATTTGAAAGCCAATATGTTTGCTAATATCAGAGAGGAATTAGAGGACTTCTCCTTTTCAGTGATTGCGATTTAGTGGATAATGAAGTAAATGCGCAGCCAAAACAGCTCTGTGATATTCAGAAGAGAAAAAGATAAATAGTTAAGAATCTAGTGCAATTAAGCACGCATACAATTTAAAGTTAGGAAACCAATTTTCATACTAGGGACTGCATATCTGATTGTTCTGAAGTTTAACTCCAGCATGTTACATATTTTCATGAAAAAATGCTTGTATCTTAAAACAACATTTTTCATGCTTTCAAATAAAATACTCTCAATCTCATTCTAAAGATTTAGATTAATTTACACATATTTCAATCAATTTTAATGATTCAAAATTAACTTCACTGTACTTTTTTTATGGAAATGCATAAACCTCTCGAAAAATTAGTCCAGCTCATATAAATTCTTACATGAATAATACAATCCAGAACAACATCTAATATATTTCAAATGAAGATTTAATCCCTATTTTGTCAAATTGTCACCGCCTTCACTAGTTTCCATCATGTTTTACATCAAACTAGCATTAACTGTGTATCAAGCTGGCACTTCAAACGTCAGTTCATCCAATCTATATATCAATAGAGAAACTTGTCTGTGTTGAATGCCTTGAAAAGTTATGAGAATAGCTATTCAAACACACTCTAAACTACCATTCTTGCAGTTCAATGACTTCAAATGCGATTCAGATTAAATCAAATATACATTTCAAACTCAGAAGCAGATTCAAAATTAACTCAAGCCAAAGTTTAAACCAACAACCTAACCTGAATCTAAGCTGCTCTTGTAGCAACTCCATGACCATCTTTGATATCAATGCATGCCGTTACATATACGCACAGTAGTTTTCCTTAATTAGAAAATGAAGATGAGCAAAAGAGTGTAGAGAAAACCGTAAACACAGTGTGCTAGCATGCATATAACGTTATGGCTTGGTTGAGGAAGATAAGATCTAAAACGCGTAATCTCTTTCATATATATAATTTATTGCAAATTCAAGAACAACAGTATGTAAAACACTTAAGTTTTGCTGGATGAGATACAAAACAGTCGGACATAGTTGTTGAAATATTAAGTAACTAAGTTGGTATACCACATGACCCAATCTTCATCATCATAAGAACAGATAAGAGGAAATTAGTGGAGATATGGAGAGTTGGTTCACAAGAGTTGCTCCTCAATGGCCAATTCCTCAATGATGTTCCCATGGTTGAGGGGGTTGAAGGGTTGAATCTCGGAACATTTGTTGGGAAGGATTTTGGAAGCAAGGCCTTGATCGAGTGAGTGCATAGGAAGGGGATATTTACGTGCTATGACAACCGAGTTGATGACCTCATCGGTGGGGTGGAACACAGAGAGAACCTCAAAGCCTCGAAGATCGCAAGGGTCAACGACAGGGTAGAGAAAAGCCCTTGCCCCATGAGCACTCCTGAGCATGAGAAATGCTCCAGGGTTCATGTGCTTGGCCAAGTGATCGATGATCCGGTTTTTGCCCTCCTTGTCCATGCCCACAAGTGCTGCCAAGTAGACAACCTCGTACTCCTTCAAAGCGTTGGAGACATCCAAGATGTCTGCGGTGTGAAAAAGCATGCGGTTGGACAAGTCAGGGTGAGAGGAAACCAAGCGCGTAGCATTGGAATTGGCCAAGGAGTCCATGTCATAGTTGTGGAATGTGGTGGAAGGTAAGTGGTTTGATGCCAACACAATTGAGGTGAGAGGAAGGGGTCCAGAACCCACGAAGGCGATTTTGGTAGGGACATGGGTGCAGTGTTGGGTGAGGATAGTGAACTCAAGGAGACCAAGTTTGAGGTAGTTTGAATAATAAGGAAAAATATCAAGGTTTTCAATGGGGTTGTCGTAAGAGGCTAGGAGGGTTGAGTAGTGGGTCTCTAAATGACCCTCAGCTTCACCACAGAGTTTTATAAGATGAGATCTAATCTCTTGCACGTTTTTGTTTAGGTTTGTGACATCTATTGGGCTTGGAGGTATGCATGTGAGGACTAGTTGGGTGAAAAGCATGTCGACATTCTTGCAAGGTTTCAGACTCTCCAGGCTCGAGATTTGTTCATACAGCCCGCACACTTTTTCAATCAGCAACTCTTCCTCGCAAACCATGTCGACACTATGAGGCTATTATGGTGTGGTTGGTATTGGCAGACTCAGTCTCAAGATAGATAGCACAACACAAGCACACCCTTTGCAAATCTCAATGCAGTGATCATATTTAAGCCCAACTGTGGGGTCCACTCACTTCACCCTTTGGAATTCCCTTGCTTTTTTATTCTATTTTTCGGATATTGTTATGCTTCTCCTCTGCTCTATCATTTTTCTTAACATTATCATTCTCATTTTTATAGGTCTTGTAAACATTAACTCGTCATTTTTATAAAATATGCCTCTAATTAATCACCTCTTAAAACACCTTCCATTAAAAAACTCAAAACATTAAAGATATAATTAACCTAATCTTTTTTTTACTATTTGTGTCTTCAACAGTGATGCTTTGGAAATGGTAGGAAGCTTGAAACTGGAAACAACTTCTAACGTGGCATATGACTCTCTCAGGATCTTATGAGGAAATTAATTGGAGCTCTTTTTAGCTATGTCTTATCTATAACTCAGCAACTGATATTCTTCTTCATGTTTCCTATAATTAAGAGGATATTCCAAAAAAAAAAACACACAAAAATTACACAAGATATGCAAAAGAAAATATTTAGATTTAATAGAAGGATTTTAAGTTTTCCATACCGCGACAGGGATGGGAGCATGATGACAAAATACAATGCACTTTCTAAACTAAAATTCAAGACAAAACGGTAAGACTTCATAAAATTTGTATGTTCGTTCAAGAGTTTAGAAAAATGTAGATAAGATTGAAAAATAACATTAAGAATATAAAACAAAAAGAAAATAGAAACAACACTCTATTATATTTAGTTATGTCAAATCTAAATGGTTCCATCTCCAAAACTAAAAAAAAAAACTAGGAAATAGTTTAGAATTCAGTAAGTAGTTTCTTTATACATTTTTTTTCCTACAAGCCATAATGCATAGTAAACAATTTTTTAAGTAGAATTATAATTTATTATGTCATCCTTCTCACAGTTATGTCATTATTGTGAGAAATGAACTTTGTATCCAGGCATTTTTTTTATCAGTAAAAAGTTAAAAAATAGTGATAATTTGACATCACTAAAACATTAAAAAAAAATACTTCATAATTTAAAACAACAATTTTTTAATTATATTTATTTTATTTTTTAATTTAAAATCTTAATACATATTATTAAAATTGATTGTTGAGTGGATGTATTTTTTTAAGATTATCAAAGTGTTCCTTTCTGTTAAATTACTTATTATAAATAAATAATATATTCTTATATGTGTGTAAAAAGGGCTCCAGAATTTTAAAAGTATGGGTAGGGTATGGAGTAGAGTTTAGTTATGTGACTCAGTTTTTGATTCCAAATGTTTTTGATTTCACACTGTCACGGTTGCATTTTGGTTCATTAATTATAAGAAATCGATCCTCTTATCACAGTTTGACTATATATGGTTGTCGTTATAAACACCCAAAATTATATTAATTTTCTCAATAATAAATAAATATATATGGGTCTCTATCATTGTTGATTGACAACATAAAAGAAAACATTAATGTTTTTTTTTTTATTATGCTAGTAAAGTCTGTGTATATTTTCAAACGGTCTGTTATATTTTAAAATGAGAAAGAAAATCTTGAAATTTAAAAGGTTTGGAAAGAGTCTGGTTATGTTGTTTGATGGTGATGATAAGTTGGATCATTAATTGGGACAAAAATTGTGAGATGTGGTGATCTTGCAACTATCATAGAGTTCTAACTCTTCTCTCATTCGATTATCGTTATTTAGAAGTTTTTGGAAGAGTTTTTGTTTCATATGCAAAACAAGACATTTTCAATAGGTTACTACAGTCAACTTGAGTTAACTTATATAAATGCTGTGTTTCTTACTTCTAAAATATAATAGGCACTTATTTTATCTTGTTTGGTAACTAGTTTTTTCCGTGCACGGAAAATTCAACTGTATAAGATTATTTATTTATTAAGTTTATTATTTTTTTTCAAATAAAAAAATTCAAATATTAGTAATTAATTAACATGTTCAATATAAGTTAGAAATAAGTTAAAATATAATTTATATAATTAAATATATATATATATATATATAAATGTAAATGTAAATACAAAATAAATAAATAAATTACAAAACAAATATTAATATATAAGAATAAACATTAATATATATGAATAAATAAATAAAAAGTAAATATATTAAAATGAATATAAACAATGTATAAACATGAATAATACATGTAAATAAATAAATTGTTAAAGTGTTAACTGACACAATTTTGAGAAAAGTAAATACCAATAAATAATTGTGTAAAAAAAAATCATAATTTTATAAATTTTTTTCAAATTATTATTTAAGTAGGAAATACAATAATTTAAGATTTTGAAAAACATAGAAATTTTAGAATTTTATTTAAAAATACAATTAAGTAACTTAATACGTGTATTTATTTAGGATTTTGAATAATTTAAGAATATTATTAATTTTATATTTTTATTTAAGAGTGACATTAATTATTTTTCTTGGATTTATATTTACTTAGAATTTTTAAAATTTTAAATTTTTTTTCAGATTATTATTTAAGTAGGAAATACATTAATTTGGGATTTTGAAAAACATAGAAATTTTATTGATTTTATATTTTTATCTAAAAATACAATTAAATAATTTAGGATGTATATTTATTTAGAATTTTGAATAATTTAGGAATTTTATTAATTTTATATTTTTATTTAAGATTGACATTAAATTTTTTTGGATTTATATTTATTTAGAGTTTTGAAAATTTTAAAATTTTGTTTTCAGACTATTATTTAAGTAGAAAATAAAATAATTCAGGATTTTCAAAAACATTGAAATTTATTAATTTTAGATTTTGATTTAAAATAAAATTAAATAATTTAGTATGTGTATTTATTTAGGATTTTGAATAATTTAAAATTTTTATTAATTTTATATTTCTATTTAAGAATGACATTAATTTTTTTTCGATTTATATTAGTTTAGGATTTTGAAAAACTTATAAATTTTATTTACTTTTAGATTTTTATTTACGTAGGAAATAAACTAATTTAAGAATTTTAAAAACTTAAATTTTTTGTTTATTTTATATTTTTGTTTAACCATGACATAAAATAAATAAGTTAAAATTTGTGTTTATTTATAATTTTGATTAATTTAAATCTTTTATTTATTTCATAATTTCATTTAAGAAGAATATTAAATAACTTAAATATTCTATTTATGAATATTTTAAATAATTTGATAATTTTATTTATTACAAATATTTAACTTAAGTTGAACATTAAATAATCTAGAGTTTGTATTTGTTTGGAATTTTAAATAATTTAAAATTTATTTATTGCAACCTTTAATTTAAATCTGACATTTAATAATATGGGATTTGTATTTATTTAAACTTTGAAATAATTTGGAAATTTTACTTATTAATTTTTTTTATTTAAGTAAGACATTAAATAAAATAAATTTGTATTAATTTGAGATTTTAAATAATTTAAGAAATTTATTTATTAATGTGACATTAATTAATTTAAGGAATGTATTTATTTAGGATTTTGAAGAATTTTGAAATTTAATTAATTTATAATTTTTTTTAAGTCAAACAGTAAATAATTTAGGTTTTGAGTATTTTAGAAATTTTATTTATTCTTTAATATTATTTAAGTCATAAATAAAATAATTTAGGATTTGTATTTTTTTAGGATTTAAAAAAACTTATAAATTTGATTATTTTTTTATTTGTTTTATACAAAACTTTCATGTTATGCATAACTATGCTACTTGACATCTGAGTTAAGCTGATCCCTCAAGTAACAACAATCATTTGTCATCATATGAAAAAGTATTATTAAAAAAAAATTACAAAAATATGGGTGACTATACCAAAACCTATATGTTAACAAAAACGATACATAGGTAGACTATACCTATTAATAAATAATTCTAAGAACAGACTAGATGGAAACCTATTATACCAATAAAATGATTATTTATGAATAAATCATAAATTAGTCAACTTATCAGCACACGCATTCCCTTCACGAAAAACATTAGTAACCCTAAACCTGATTTTTCCACAGTAATTAAGACAAGTATTTCATCGATTACGAAACATCCAATGAACATTTGTCCTAGCAGTTTTAATTTTTATTTAAGCCTTAAATAATTTAGGGTTTAAGGTTTGTATTTGTTTAATTTTTTTGAATAACTTAGGAGTTTTATTTATTGAAAATATTTATATAAGTATAATTTAGAATTTGTATTTGTTAATAATTTTAAATATTTTACAATTTTTATTTATTGAAATTTTTATTTAAGTATGACATTCAATAATTTTGATTTGTATTTGTTTACAGTTTTAAATAATTTTGGAAATTTTATTTATTTCAATATTTTATTTAAGTATGACAATATTAAATTTATAATTTTTATTTATTTAGGATTTTAAATAATTTAGGAGTTTAATTAATTTTAGACTTTATTTAAGTAGAATATTAAATCATTTAGATTTTTCATTTATTTAAGATTTTGAAAATGTTAGAAATATTATTTATTTTAGATTATTATTTAAGTAAGAAATAAATTAATTTATGACTTTTATTTATTTAGAACTTTCAAAAACTTAGAATTCATTCAATTTTAATTTTTATTTAAGAATGATATTAAATAATTTAGGATATATATTTATTTATATTTTTTGAATAATTTAGGATTTTTATTGATTTTTATTTAAGAATGACATTAATTTTTTTTGGATTTATATTTATTTAGGAATTTGAAAAATTTAGAAATTTATTTATTTGAGATACTTTATTTAAGTGAGACATTATATAATTTAGAAAATTTGTATATTTCAAATTTTTATTTACGTAGGACATTAAATAATTTATGATTTATATTTATTTACTAATTTAAATAACTTAGGAATTTTATTTATTGTAATTTTTTATTTAAGTATGACATTTAATAATTTAGGATTTGTATTTATTTAAGATTTTAAATAATTTAAGAATTTAAGTGATTTCATAATTTTATTTAAGTAGAACATTAAATTATTTAGATTTTGAAAATGTTAGGAATATTATTTATTTTAGATTATTATTTAAGTAAGAAATAAAATAATTTAAGATTTTTATTTATCTAGAACTTTGAAAAACTTAGAAATTCATTTAATTTATAATTTTTTTAAGAATGATATTAAATAATTTTGGATATGTATTTATTTAGAATTTTGAATAATTTAGGAATTTTATTGATTTTTATTTAAGAATGACATTAATATTTATTTATTTATATTTATTTAGGATTTTGAAAAATTTAGAAATTTTATTTATTTGAGATACTTTATTTAAATGAGACATTAAATAATTTAGGATATGAAATTTTTCAGAATTTTAAATAATTTAGATATTTTTTTTTATTTCAAAAATTTATTTATGTAGGTCATTAAATAATTTATTATTTATATTTATTTAGAAATTTAAATAATTAGAAATTTATTTTTTTAATTTGTTCTTTATTGTGGTTGCTCACTCGGTCGGTCGATAAGTGATGTCGAGTGATGTGGTTCATTCTACCCGTAACGTGGATGATTAACCGGTCAATGATACCAAGTGAAGTGGTTCATTCGGCCTATAATGTGGTTAATCACCCAGCCAATCACTCAATTTAGATACGATATTAAATAATTTAGGATTACACCTATTTAGAATTTTGAAAACTTTAGATTTTTTTATTAATTTTCATTTTTTATTTAATAAAGCATTAAATAATTTAGAAATTTTTATTGATCTCAGGTTATTATTTAAGAATGACATTATAAATTGATGATTTTTATTTATTTAGGATTTTAAAAAGCTTAGAAATTTTGTTTATTTTATGTTTTTATTTTAGTAGAAAATAATATAATTTCAGATTTTGGATTTATTTAGAATATTTTAAAAATTTATTTTTTTGAGATTTTTGTGTAAATATGACATAAAATAAATTAGAATTTGTATTTATTAGGACTTTGAATATTTTTAATTTTTTATTAAATAATTTAGAATCAGTATTTATTAAGTTTTTTTTTAACAATTTAAAAAATTTATTTATTTTAGATATGTTATTTAAGTAAAATATTAAATAATTTAGGATTTGTATTGTTTAAAAATTTGAATAATTGAGGAGTTTTATTTATTGGAAGTTTTTATTTAAGTATGACATTCAATAATTTAGAATTTGTTTTTTTCTTATAATTTAAATAATTTAGGAATTTTTTTATTATATTTTTTTTATTTAAGTATGACATTTGATAATTTAGATTTGTATTTATTTATAATTTTAAATAATTTAAGAATTTTATTTATTATAATTTTTTTATTTAAGTGTGAATTAAATAATTTAAAATTTGTATTTATTTAGAATTTTAAATAATTTAGGAATTTAATTGATTTCAGATTTTTATTTAAGTAGAACATTAAATACTTTTGATTTTGTATTTATTTAGGTTTTTGAGAATGTTAGAACTATTATTTATTTTATATTATTATTTAAGTAAGAAATAAAATAATTTAGGATTTGTATTTATTTAAAACTTTGAAAAATTGAAAAAGTTATTTAATTTAGATTTTTATTTAAGAATGACATTAAATAATTTAGGACATGTATTTATTTATAATTTTGAATAATTTAAAAATTTAATTGATTTTATATTTTTATTTAAGTATAACATTAAATCATTTAGATTTGTTATTTATTTAAGATTTTAAAAATGATATAAATGTTATTTATTTTAGATTATTATTTAAATAAAAAATAAAATAATGTATGATTTGTATTTATTTATGACTTTGAAAAACTTTGAAATTTATTTAATTTCTATTTTTATTTAAAAATAACATTAAATAATTTAGGATATGTATTTATTTAAAATTTTAAATAATTTAGGAGTTTTATTGATATTTGATTTTTATTTAAGAATCACATTACAAAATTTAGAATTTATATTTATCTAGATTTAGAAAATTTAAAAATTTTATTTATTTGGGATACTTTATTTAAGTGGGACATTAAATAATTTAGAATTTGATTTTTTTAGAATTTTAAATAATTTAGAGATTTAGTTTATTTCAGATTTTTATTTAAGTAAGACATTAGATAATTTATTATTTATATTTATTTAGAAATTTAAATAATTTAGGAATTTATTTTTTCAATTTGTTTATTGTTGTAGTTTATCATTCAGTCGATCGATTTATCATGTCGAGCGATGTAAGTCATTCGATTCGTAATGTGGTTGATTACCGGAACGACCGATCAAATATTGCCTACACAGAACAAAGTAGTTTTAGTTAGAATAATCCTAAACAACATTTATGAAAAATTTAAACACCATAAACATTCATATGAAATGTAGTGCAAAAATACATGTAACAAAATTATTAACTGTAAAAAAACTACACACAACCAGATCAATGCGCATTATCTAAATTAATAAAAGAAAAATATGAGAAAGTAAAAAGGCATGAAATACAGTAAAAAATACATGTGAGAGAAAAAAAAAAAAACATGAATATAAAATGCACCCAACAATAAAGAACAGCACTTAACAAACAATGAAACCCGATGAACATCAATATATTTAAATTATTGCATATTAATTTAGTTTGAGAAAGAAGATCATTTTTTTATACAATTATGCTTAAAATATTAAAATTTACTTAAATTTATTCTTAAATATGTATTTTAGTTGCATGTACGATGAATTTGATGGATTAAACTAGTATTTATTTCATAGTTCCACACACTTCCGTACAAGGATGTTAATTGAGGTATAATTTGGTACAATTAATTTGTAATAGTTTTTCATTGAAGTAGTATCCTACAAAAAATATATAGCATTTCTTTTGAGCTACTATCACCATAATTTTAGTTCACACCAATTTATATGACTCAACTTCTTATCCTCTCTTTTTTTTTATCTCATTTCTATGAATGAAAAAAATAATGTACGCTGGTGTTCATTTACTTCCATTTATTATTGACGTATTTTTTTATTTGTGAAAATTAACAATAACTTTGCTAAACTAATTGATCCCTTAATCATTACTAATTTTTTTGATCATTTTTAATGTGAGTACTTAACCAAGTGGGTTATAGAAAAAAAATGGTTTCTTAACTTCATCCAATGCTCAAATTTTCTTATATTTTTTTATTTTGGAAGGTCAATGTTATACTTTGGCTTAAATTTAAATCACCATCAAGTTTAATATATGAAACACCACTTCTCATCTTCTTTCTTTTTTTATCTCATCCCATAAATAAAAAAATTAATCAAATGCTGGTGTTCATTTTAATTCCATTTATTATTGATATATTTTGTTTGCTTGTGGAAATTAATAACTTTACTCAACTAATTGATTTCTTAATTATTGCTGATCTATTTTATCATTTCTAATGCAAGTACTTAATCAAGAGGGTTATAAAATGGTTTATTAACTTCATCATGCTCAGATTTTCTTAAATTTTATTTTGGAAGGTCATAATTATAATTTGACTTAAACTTAAATCACCATCAAGTTTTCTACTATCTCAGCTCAACTAGATTAGAGCATATAGAGCATGAATTTAAAATCAAAAAATGATTTTTAAAAATTCAAAAAATATAATTAACATTATTCTTTTCTCTGTCTCACTTCTAAGTTATCATTCTCTCTTTGGTTTATGAGGAAAAAGTGTAAAAATAAAAAGTTAATAATAAATAGATAATTATTTAATATTTTGGTTGAAAAAAATTAAACAAATTTATAATAATACATTAAATTTTTTACTAAACGTCACTTTTTAATGATAGTCTTAAATATATTTTTTCTCATCACTAACGCCAAAAACTTGTTGACTCTTTCGATAAGTTTATCGATTCAATTGTAACATATTGTTTCAAGAAATGAATGTTGAATCCACAAGGAACAATTTTCTTAAGATTTTACTTCATAATATTCACTAAATATCACAATAGGTAAAATAATTTGATAAAAGATATATTGGAATTGTTTGAAGAATTTTTTGTTGTAAATTAAATAGAAATTGAGTCAATGATTATAAGAATTCAGTTAATAAAATTGAGATTGAAGTTTGTACTGGTAAAGTCCGCATGACCGAGACCATGTCTCGAATCCGGTCATTACGCCGAACGATATTACAAATCCAATTACGCTTAAGCAGAGTTAATTAGCAATGAGTTAGGTAATACACTTTTAAACATGATCCAAGATCGAGGAGTGGAACGAGGGGAGGGGAGGAAGAAGCTTGTTTGGAGAAAAACGTAAGTGCAAACCGACCGACCGACCGATCAAGAAAGCAGAGGAGTAAGGTTCAATCGTTTTTTAGGTTCCAACCCCGTTCGAGAACAAAGTTAATCTTTCTCACTCATTTTTATTTTGGATACATAAAATATATAATATTCTAAATTAATTGATATTAACGCAACATAAATATTTATTAGATTTCTTAAGATGTATGTTATAAAGATATATTAGCATAAAAATGACTTACATAGCACATACAATGAATAAAGTGTAGAAAGTTTCATATAAAGTTAAAGGAGATTACATGTAAGTTGTGTTTATGTTGTGATATTTAATTATAGACAAAATATTTTTGAAATAAGTGTTTAGCTCAATTTTTGTACAACGCATTCCTCCATATATCTAGAGAATGAAAAAGGGACTAGTTAGAAAAGAATAGACTTTGAATTTAGTTTTTATAAATGGATTTCTTACGTTAGTTCATAAAAATCATGATATCTGACTGAAGAGTGAACATATAGATCCAGATTTTGGAGCAATCCATAATGTGAAAAATACTACACACTCTAAGTTGAATTAGTTTTCATTATAATTTATACAATCAATTAATGAAAATTATTTTTGCATGATTTTGAAAATAACTAATATAAAATTAAAAGTTAACATGCATAATATAAACTACTTCTATATTCCTTTTCCCTTTCTACCTGTCTTTCATTTTGCCATATTCCTAGAATGCTTGCATTTGAGCTTGACAACTTTATACTCTTCAATTTCTGGCCTTTTAAGTTTGTCTCTTTGTGTGATAATCGAATTTTGTGTCTTCTTTCATTTGTTCGACACGCGTGTTGTGATTGACATTTTTTTAATTGTTGATGTTTTGGTTACTTCATCATTAGATTTAATTCATACAAAGATGTGCTGAGATAGATAGTTTAATTTGAAATCAGTAGGAACAAACCCTAAAAGTCTTAAGTAAAAGAGAGTTAATTATTATAAGTTGATTGAAATGATTTTAAAATTATAAAGTTATAAAATATTGAAAATCAATTTTATAAGATGAATTAGTGAAGTGTTATAAATATTATCTTAGTGTTGACGAATTGATTCTATTCTACTTGCACTTCCCCAATTATCTTTATAATGCATAGGTCAATTTGAATCATTCAAATGTCCCCAAGTAGCTAATAGAATTTATTCCTGATTCAGAAACCTTGTTTTGAGTTTATTTGTTTGTGTTACCTTTAAGCTGGATGCCATTACCAAAATAAATAAATAAACCTAAAAGCACTTTGATATATTCGATTTTCATAAAAGAAAAAAATCTTTCCATTTCTGGTCAATTTTTTTGCCACTGCTACAGAAAATGTCTTTACAAACGCTGTAAGGACACAGTATGGGCACTAACAAAAATATATGAATCTGATCATGTTGACATTCAACATATATAATAATTAATGCATATATTAATATATTAATTTATCGTAATCTGGATTCCTTCTCTTTCCCCCCTCCATTTGAATGGTGCGAATGAGACGTTTTCATTCCCTTTATTTCGTGCAAGCAATTTTAATTAATAACGCTTTGCCTTGTACGGTTCAAGATCAATTTCTCTCATATTGGCTTCCTTACACGAAATAAACAATGGGGTTTTCTGTTCTGCTCAAACAAAGAATGATGTAACATTTTTTAATTAAATAATTAAAATCCATCATCAACTGAGTTATTGGAGAATTGACAAGGTTGTAATTTTGATTTGGTAGATTCCATCCTCCATGAGCGCTTAAATACAACTATTACATTATATAAATATTTTAGATTTTCAATTTTTGGTATTTTTTATTTTTTATATGGTATATAAATATAATCTATACTTATATATATAGGAAATTTTTCATTATAATCGCTTTTTAAGTATATATAATTTTTTCCGATTTTACCTTATTTAATATATATCATTTTATTAATACAATGAAATATTTTGTCATTTCATACGAATTATTTAAAAAATAAAATTATTTTTTAATTTAATATTAATGTACAGTTTTTATAAGCAAAGTATCTTCTCACTCTTTAATTTCTTATTTTAAGGCAAAAGGAAGAAAGAAAGAGCATACTCTACACCAAATCTTACGTATCAAATAAAATAATCTTTATTTCTAATTACTCTCTTCCCTCAATTTCAAACAACTATATTATTTGGTAAAACCATTATTCTTTTCTATCTACCATCAAGTTAATCATAATTTTAATGTGAACATCATCACACTCTCCGATCCCAAAACTACCAATTGAAGAAGAAGAGAAAAAACTTGAAGAAAAAGAGAGACTCAAACCAGAGAAGAAAAAAAAAATTGTTTAATCAATTCATTATTTTTCTTTTACATATTATTTTTTGTTTTTCATTTTCGACTCATTCAAAATTATTTTTATATATATGTTAAATTTTTATCATCTTAAAAATTGAGTAAAAAGAAAAAAATAAGATTTTTTCATTTGTGTTTCCGTAGTATTTAATAATGAAAGTGAATAATATTTTTTTTTAATAATATATTTATATATATATATATATATATATATATTCTAAATGAAATATATAAAACTAATAAGAACAATGATTGATGGGTTGATACATAATCTGCAACTAGTGATGCATCATCCCTATATTCTTCCCCAACCGTCCATGGGTTTTGGGGACCTCTGTGGTTCCTTAGATATAGACATCAGATTTGGATGTCTGGGGTGGGAAAAGAGTGAATCAATGAGAGATATGAACCAAAAGCTACTTTTTCTTTTCTTTTTTCAATTTCATGGCTGCCAAATTGGCCACTTCCACTCTTAGATACCAGTAACACTGTAACGGCACCAAATGCGATTACTCGACGCTGAAACTAAAGGGGAATAGTGCAAAGGCACTTTTGCAAGAGGTGGGGTACAACAACAAAGAAAACGAAAGCTACAAGAGGATGTTCCTAAAAAAATAAGAATAAACTAAAACATTTTTAACTACAATATTTAACATTTTATAAGAAGGATTAGATGGGTTTAAAAAAAATAGAAGTGATTTTGTTTACATGTGAAAAGTATAAATTATATGGATCCTAAAAATGAAAATGCTTTTGTTTGTTCGTTTTGAGTGTGATTGGTGAGTTGAGGCAGCTTTCGGTTGTGGCATGGTAAGACAGAGATTGGTGGGGCACGAAGAAAGTCAAATATACTTTTGATAATTTGTTTTATATAGAGAGATGTGTGGAAACCACACGAAGGCGTGTGCCGTGAGGAGCCACGTATCCTCCGAATCACGCTCTGCCGTCACCCTCCTTCATTCCTAATTCCTTTCACAAACTACCCACGCAACCACCAATCACCACATTTTCCCTTCATTCCTCTCAATAACCAACTACATCAAATAATACGTAGAGGTTTCAAATTCAGTTTAGTGAAATTAATTACTTTCTCTCTATTAAAAAGTTATACTTACACTCTAACTCAACCTTAAAATACTTAAAATAGTTTATAAAATTTGAGTTAAACTTAAATTCACTTTTTCAAAATTATTTAAAAGCAATTTTAACCATTTTTATTTATTTATCAGGTTTTACATATCACTATTAAACCATCTATCATATATAATTTTGTATACGAATTGATAGATCTTGACATTCAGTGTTAAAAGTTACACATCAATTACAAATAAGAATATTTCATAATATATATATATATATATATATATATATATATAAAAGTGAATGTAAGTTTCATTTTATTAATTAGTTTTATAAAGTTGAGTTAAATTTAAAATCTAATTTTTAAGTAGTATTTAACATCAAAGATCACATGAGTTGTGTGGGGAATCACGCATAACAACGAGAATTTGTTGGAGATCCACATCAACTAGAGATAAAGATAATTCATTGTATATAAGTGATTGTAAACCTCATCTTCATGAGCTGGTTTTATAGGGTTGAGTTAGCCTTAAAGTCCACTTCTCAATATGGTATAAGAGTCATTTCTGAATCTATTCTAACAAATGTTTGTGTTAGGCCTAGTGTGTGTTTGTGTTGAGCTTATCGTGTCACCCGTTATTGGACAAACCTCATCCCCATGAATTAGTTTTATGAGATTGAGTTAGGTTTTTAAAGTTCGCTAATTAATAGAATTAGCTGTAATAATAAGAAACGTCATGAGTCTAAAGTCAAAGACTAAGATATATATGGTTTGAACCCATGAAGGTGCATGCACTGTAGTACGTACAGTAGTGGATGCACGTTGGATGAAGGAGGGAAAGAGTGAGCTTGGGTCAGTTTGTTTCCAATCATGGATTTGCGAAAGCCAACAAAAACAAAGAAACCACCAAAATTTAAAATAATCGTAAGTTTTTTTTTCCGTAACTATATATATGCAAATATATGTGAAGAAAAGCACGATTATAATTACAAAAACTCTGCATTATGTACAATAATAAATAAAATAGCATGTATAAATTCAATATTAAGCTGACTAGTAAGTGTTATACAGAGTCGGTTGCAGACAGTAACAATGGTAAGCACCATGGCACCTTCTGCAAGACTTCAAGTTACTTGGATCACCGGGCCTGGATGAAGGAAATGAATCGTTCCAGAAATCCAATTAAACATTGGCTGGTATATGAAACTTTTCTATGTTCATAATCGATTATGTAGATGTGAAGATAAAATAAATTATCAATTCATATTTTATTATATACGTGGTTATAATTATTATATTAAATATATATTAAGTTTTATATTTTTATATTATTAATTTATTAATATTTATATTATTATTAAAATAATAAAAATAGTCAATATATAAAATAATAATAATAATTATATAATAAAAAAAATTCAAATCACATCTACATCACTTTCAAACTTTCATATATTTTTTTTTCAATTTTATGTTCATCTTAATCCAAATAACTTTTTTTCCATATACTTTCCCTTCAAATCTAGTTCACAAAATCTACTCCATAATCCAACGAAAACCGAATACATTCAAGACTATTTCTAACCAGTTTATTGATTATATTTTATATTATAGTACAATAGTGATTTGAAAACGAGTACTAGGATGCTAAAGAGGGAATGATAAATGTAGATATTTTTAATTGAGTCTTTACTAAGTTTTAGTGGTCTAGATTTACTATTAAAAAAATTATATTTTTCAATTGAATTTCTTATTGTTTAATTTGTATGTTAATTGGCTGACATGATTGTTATTTTACCATATTTTTTTATTTACTTATTTCCACATGTTATTTTTTATAAATATTAAATGTCATAGTTTTGTGATTAACATAATAAATAACTTTTATTTTATATTAGAGTAAACAAAAATGAAAATAAAGGGAAAAAAAACCTAAATATGATGTTCGAAGATATTGGAACTCCAACCTCACCCTTATTTCATAGTCTCTAACATTGTATTTAACTTTTTTTTTTATTTTCTCTTCATTTTGTTTACCCTCGCCAAACACATTTTTTCATTTTTTTTTTAATTTCATCTAAACAAATTAATCCTTGCGATTTTCAACCAAATAAAAGTCACTTGTCATTGGAATATCCTTCAATATCTTTACGCGTAACTCCAACTCATGTTTTGTTATACTATTCAACTCCACACTTGTTTCACAATCTAGATTTTTATTTTGCTTTCATTCGTAAACTAAACCTAATATTTAAAATGTTTTATTTGTAATGACTTCAAATATTTTTAGTTCTACAAAAATATATGTAAGTTTTAAATTTCTGACAATTTTTTAATCATTCTTTTTTATCTTTATTTTAATTAGGGTGATATTAACGATGAAAATGAAAGTATTTATTAATACAATGAAGGTAACAAAAATTATTTCAAACTGAAATGATTAAATATGTTTAGATATATACATGATTTGATTAAGTAATATATTTATTACTTAATATAAAAATATATAGTTATACGTTATTTTTTATTTTCAACCAAAACATTTAGTTTTTGACATTGTACTTTTAATAAAAAATAATTATAATTTTCTTATATGCTTTCAATTTACTTTTCTATATATTAATTTTGAATGATTATAAAATATTTTAACCTTAAATAAAATAAGTAGTAAAATATATTTTATATTTTTAAAATTAATTATTAAAATATATTAAAACTGGATATAAAACTAAAAAAATACTATTATTCTTTTCTTTTTATTTGTTACATAATTTAATAATAAGATAAAGTAGTTGTTTTCATAATATATTAATATATTTTTTATTATTTACTATAAGTAGAAAATTGTAATTCGATCATAAAATAAAAGTCATATCACTACAAGGAAATCATGAAATAGAAACCAATTTTTAGAGACCAAAATAATTAGTTACAATATGAACTAAAATAGAGACCATTTTAGAAACTAAAAAAAAATTGGTTTCTAAATTAGTTTCTATTATTTTTTATTATTGTTAAATAGTTTCTAAATTGATATCTAATTAGCAACTAGGTTTTAACTACCAATTATTTAGTTTCTAAATTTGGTAGCAAAAACCTTGGTTGTTAATTAGATACCAATTTAGAAACTATTTATCAATAATAGAAACTAATTTAGAAACCAAATTTATTTTTAGTTTCTAAAATGGTCTCTAATTTAGTTACTATTGCAACTAATTAGTTTCTACAAATTGATTTCTATTTCATGATTTTCTTGTAGTGTATACACAATCTCTAATTCTAAATTCAGCAATGGAAAAAGAACTTAAATGAAAAAAAAATTGATTAATCAATTTATTAATTTTCTTTTATATGTTATTCATCTAAATTTATTTATGTATATTAAACTTTTATCATCGTAAGCAGAAGAAAAAATTACAGATACATCGTGAGCAAAAGAAAAAATTATGAATACACGGATACACAGTTGTAACACAGTTGTAAGTACATTTCAGTAGTAGTTAATAATAAGTAAGAATTATGCATGTTTTAAAACATAGCATTGGAGTATAAATGTTGAAGAAAATCCAATTTATAAACATTGTTGTAGACTTGCATATACATCCAAAATTGAAGAAAATAACAATGTTGTAACTTACAACTTTCATTTCACTTAGAATCTTTTAGATGTTTTGGAGTTATACAGTAGAAAGTAGATTCAAACATTGAAAACTTTACATCATAATTAATCTTCTAGTTGGTTAGTTAGCTAAAGTTACTTAAAGTTTTCTCTATAGTGTTTGAACAGAATGCAACAAGAAATGCAGTCCATTAACGACATCATATAGCATTAGCCCTAGTTTACCTCCAAACCAGCTACCCATCTGACTTCCAACAAGGTAACCAAGTCTCCCAAGCCTTTGCTCCCCAAGAAAGCCTCCAGCATAAGTTCCAAACAAAGTGCCACTTCCCCTAAAGAACCCCTCAGTCAAAGTACCACCATAGTACACAGATTCAAAAAAATCCCATCCTGAAGACATGATAGGACCCATAGTGACTTTGGCTTTACGAGAAGCCAATTTTGCTGCCTTTTCACCTTCTTTTTTGGCATATTTCACTGAAGCACTTTCTGACATTCCCTGCTTCACAACATCAACAAGGGCAGATTGCATTGCATCTTGCCTTGCTCCTTCAACACGAGCAGCTCTGATATTGTTCATGTACAGCTTCACACCTTCCTTCACACTACATGCTAATGTTCCAGAATTCATGTCAAAGCAATTTAAGAGTGCGAACTTCCCAGTATGGGATGATGCACTCTCACCAACAAGTTGCTTGCATTTTTTGGCTAAAAGAAGGAGCACAGAATAATGAGCAACAAGAATGTGTTACTGATAAGGAACAAGTTCAAGATCAAAACAAGAATTTCTTCAAATATTCTAATCATTCATTTTATAGTTAACAATGGAGATTGCATGTTAATTGTATCTTTATCACTCCAGAGGAAGCAGAATCCACCACATTAATGATCACATGATAAAATTAAAACATGCACATCGCACGAGAAATATTCTACGCTGTGTAGCTATTATGTGAACAATCTGTAGTTAAATAGGCTTTAAAACGAACAAAAAGGTTTCCCGAGGCGTGAGTAATCACTGTCCGTAAGGATTTATCCGCGGTGTATTCCGCAAGTCCCCCAGGATACAACAGGAACTTCCCGGTAATTTTCGAGGATCAGAACTAGCAAGTTTCTCTTCTAAAAGAGTAATATCAAATAGAACCCAGAAAATTATAATATTAAAATAAAGAGGAAAGAGAAATTAAAAAGAGAAAAATTGGGGAAAGGAAGAA
>Ga0123342_1004465_pt1 | contig 21323 bp, 7 predicted proteins | sample Turbeawhitnodule_FD_89960 | JGI IMG/M metagenome (GOLD analysis project Ga0123342, IMG submission 89960) | Root nodule microbial communities of legume samples collected from Mexico - Turtle bean Mexico white nodule | ecosystem: Host-associated > Plants > Roots > Nodule | place: Mexico: Nepantla...
CGGAGATCGTACCTCGACTCGGAGATCGTACCTCGACTCGGAGATCGTACCTCGACTCGGAGATCGTACCTCGACTCGGAGATCGTACCTCGACTCGGAGATCGTACCTCGACTCGGAGATCGAAACTCGACTCGGAGATCGAAACTCGACTCGGAGATCGAAACTCATGAAATGGTTCAAAACATAACATAATTTAACATAGATTCATAATTCATGAAATGGTCCAAATATATAACATAACTAAATGGGCCAAATACATAAAATAATAACAATAGATTCAAAATAATGTTTAATACAGATAAACTATCAAACAAAATCATTCACATTAATCATATGATAATCATCTTTGTCCTCCAAAATGAGAGAGAGGCAGTGGCGGAGCGGAAGACAGTCCCATCCCATCTCTGATCCGACATGATTTTGCCTAAAAAGATTGTAAACTCACAAGATAACTCGCCCGATCTTGACAACACTGGTTAGGATTGCTAAATTTTGAAGTTCTAAATTTCCTAACAGTAGTTTCAGCAGCTTAGGTGATCAGCTTGAGTCTGTTGAGAGATTCATCATATAATTGAAATAAGCCAAATTTGTGATTTATCATAGCCGTGAACATATTCAATTTTATGTAGACTATTATTGGCAATTGTTCTTCAAGTAACCTTGGGTTTGGCAGGATATAAGAAGAGAGCTTGGAATAGAAATAATTGAGGAACAGAAGGTGCAATTGTCTAAGGTAATGTATCATGCAATACATATTAAATAGCTTGATTTATTAGAAGATATTTGTATGTTTTAAATGTTATTGTTTCTTCTCTCAAAAAGATGTCATTGTTTCTTGTCAGGTCAACAAGAAATGTGAAAAATGTGGCCATGATGAAGCTAACTTTTATACCAGACAGGTATCGTTTAGACTTTATAATTTAGATTTGCCAATTTGATCTGAAGCTTATTTATAGTTCAGAATTATTTATTTCAATTCTAATTTCAGATGAGATCAGCTGATGAAGGGCAAACTACTTTCTATACATGTACGCGCTGTGGTCATCAATCTCAGGAGAATTAATGGTTTATTTTAAGGCTATCTTTGGGAGGAAAGTGTATGGAAAAATAGAAAATCATGAGTGAATAGTGAGATGATCATTCAGTTTTTTTTGTACAAGAGAAAATGAAAGAAAAATGAAGTCATTTTCTTTCTTATTTGGTAGTGTAGAAAGTGAAAGTAGAGGAAATATATGAATGTGAGATGACAGATACTTTAAATTAAGGATTGAGTAATTAATTTTTGGGTAAACGTATATTTAGAGTATTTTTATGCAGAAGGATATTTTGATATTTTTTCTCATGCAATATTATAATTAATATAATGGCATAAAGCAATGCAAGGAAAACTTTTACTATTACTTGTATTATTTATAAGATTCGATTATCTAATTCATCAGGTGATTAATTTTGTTATTAGAAACAAATTTGTCCTATGTTTATAATTTAATCTAAATCCATTTTCGTTATCAATTTATTTAATTTAAAATATTTGAGATGCATCGGGTGCAAGTCACAATTTATTGTAAGGTGAAGGAAGAATTTGCCCAAAATATAGATGAACAAGTTGATAAGGTAGGTGATACTTTATTTAAGTAGCTTATAAATTAATTTAGTTAGCATAAAATATTTAATAAATATTTTACAATAATTTATTTTAGAAACTTATGGATTATAATATATTTTAACTAATTTATAATTTATTTAATTTTATTCAATTATTATTTCTTGTATTTTAATATATTTTATTATTATTATTATTAATTTCATTTCATCTATTATCATCTATTTCAAGATACATTATCACATTACTTTTAATATTTATTAAGTTATTTTTAATTTTTTATACAGTTTAAATTAAAAATATTAACATTTCAAATTAAAATAATAAATCTTTAATTACATAATGTCATCTAAAAGTTACACAATAAAAAAAAATCAATGTAACAATAGTTTAAAATAATAAATTAAATTAAATTTTGAAAAATAAAATAAAATTTAAATTTGATTATCACTTATTAAATCAATTTATTAAGAAAATAACTTGTTCAAATAAAAAGCATGACATTTTTAAAAAATAATTAGAACCACTTGAAAGTTTAACAAAAAATTAAAATTAATAATAATATATTTTCATTAATACAATTTTTTTTATCATATATATGTAATTTATTAAATATCTCTAATCTAATAAATTAACTTATCTGCTAAAAAAGGGTGTCAAGTTGAATTAAAACCTGTGAACTAACCTGAGTTGCCACTTTTTGAAAAAAAAATATAACTTTGAAAATGTAGGTCAATTAATTCATAAGTTAATCAAATTCAAACTAGCTTGAGGGTGAGTCAACCTATAACCCATCAACAACTTTTTATAATTTTTTTATTATACAAATTTACTACTTTTAATTATGTGACGGATTATATGTTATTTTAATTTAAAGTGCTATGAAATATAATTTTTTACTTTGATCTGTAATGCTATTGATTAAGTCAGTCCACTTTGTTCCAAAACAAATATAGTTAGGAGAATAGCCAACCCAACAAACCCACTAACTTCTAATGAGTCAAATTAATTTACAAAATTTATGACTCACCAAAAATAAGTGAAATTAAATTAACTTGGTTTTAGCTCAATTTGTGGTGAACTAACATGTGTGAACCATATTAACTAACTTTGACAACCCGAGCTCAAAACTTATAAACTAAAAGCTTGTCAGCTCAACTATGAACTAGCTGCTAACTGGCTTATTAACTACCAGCTGACTTAACTAGTTTTGCCTAACAAAATTAAATGGTGATGTTGGAAATCAAGATTGCAGTGCCCTGTAAAAGATAAAACGATCTTCTCTTGAACCTGTTATATGTCGGCCTAGCATTAATCTACCTACCATGGAGAAATGAACTGTAACTACTTGGGAAAAGATTCTTGCTACCACTTAATTTTGTGTTTCAAGTTTTGATTGGAAAGGAAAGAATGTTAGAGCAAGAACTGAAACAACATTTCCCTTCGTAAGATTAGCAAAAGGAACTTGGGTCTTCAGGGGAAAATATTTGGTAATCTTCTCTTCTACGTTTGTTCCCATCCTATGTACTATTGAAATTCCAAGTTTCACTTTTCTCAATTGCTCGTCAACCAAACAAAATCCTATGAGTGATCAATTAGGTAGCAAATTGGTGATTTGACATTGAAATAGCCAGTCCCAATAATATTACTAAAGCACTACTTTATGGGGCTAAGCTTTCTATCAGTAATACACAGGTAGAAAAGATCAAAATCAAAGTAATCCAAGACACCACGGAAGGAGAAACTTGATCTTAATAGTACAATTCAAACCATAGAACATAAAGTGACTACGAGGTCTACTCTCCAGGTGCAGAAACACCTTGCTTCAGTCTCTCCTTTTTCATCTTTTTCTTTGAAACAGGCTTCTTTTTCCTAGGAGGGAGGGTCTTCTGTGCATACGTGTAGAGCACAAAATTTCCAATGAGAAATGTCAACAGCAACCCACCAACAACCAGGAGGACAATTAAGCCTGGGTTGAACCCTTGGTTTGAGGCCTACGTATAACAAAATAAAATGCACTAAGCAAAAAGGAATTGAAAAAAAAATATAAAAGAGAACTTACTTAAAAGAGAACAATCAAACAATTGAACTTGTTTGAGAATGATTGATAAAAAAGGTTACCATCAATAAGGAAGGTGCAATATAGTTGAGAAAGCTTGGTACCCAAAATAGGCAATAGATTTGACTCCTCTAATGTGAGGAGATGCACTTTAAAAATAAAGTGCACTTAAAACCATTGATTACAAAATCAATGATTGAGAACTGTGACAAAATCAATTACATATATAACAAAAATCAAAAGTTTAGTACAATCTCAGCCATTGATTTTCTAATTAATGGTTATTATTTCACTTTATCCTCTAAACTGTGCTCCCCTAGGTTTAGTGAAATCAAACCCAGCATGTCAAATGAGTGATGTGAGCTAGAATACATAAAACATTGCAGAAATTATACAAAATACTTTTTAAAACTACTTTGAAGCACAGGTCAAATTTTGAAACAAGAGAAGTAATATGTCTCATTACAGTATTATCCTCAAGAAAAATAGGATATTCTTCAATTTTATCTAAGTGGCCAAAACATTGAATATCGTGACATAAAACTAGAATCGCTTTAACTATCATTGAATAGACGGTAAAATGTGAATGATATATAGTAAGGATACTAAGTTCTATTGCTTAGATTTTTTAAACTAGGTTGGAGTGGAATGGAATCCGATGAACATTTTATTCCATCAATAAACTCTCTTTCTTTCCCCCACTTCGGAGGTACGGGCTAGAATAGAACCCTTAAACAATTTCAACTAATTCCATTCCATCATAAAATCTCCAAAACGTTATTCCACTCAGACAAACCCCATCATTTCTGATAACTTGTGGAAAAGGGTTTAAACCGCGTCATGTATGAAGTTGAAACTAACCACAAACCATTTGCTCTTGTAATATTGCTATCATCTAAAATCCAAAACATAAATAGCATCAACATCGAAAAACACAGAACAGCAACGCATTGAATAACAAATAAAATCTAACCTACACAAAAACACTTCACGATTCACGAAACGTAGCTCCCCCACATCACAACAGTAATGCAACAAAGCATAGATTTGCGTAACAATACAGTGACGAGTATAAACAATCCGATAATCATAAATAAGTCTTCAAATCTGAAGGCGAAATTTACCTGATCAAAATCCTAGCTGAAGAGCTGAACGATATTTTTTTAAAGAAAAAGGAATCCTAATTTATTTTTCACTGAATCTTTAACATTAGAATTACTAAGAATTTGGAAAATTGAAAAGGTCAACGACGGAAAACAAAAAAAAATAAAATCAAGCAAGATGCTAATGATTCCATAAATCCAAAGATCTGAGAATAAAACACGACAGGACCACATGAAATGTTCGATCCATAACTTTAAGACCTAATTAATCCGTAAAATACGTGCGAGGAAGAACATTGTGCAAGAATCGATTAAAATGAGATGTAAAGTAATAAGCGATGATGAAATTGAAGGTTTGGAACAGTAATTGAAAATGTACCACTCGATCGAACGAAGGAGGAACTTTATCTGCGAACTCGAAGTCATCGGCCATGGCTGATGCAGAGAACTCGTGTTTCTATCAAAACAAACTGAGATTCCAATTCAAATTTTAACCAGGCCTCTGAGAAGGTTCCAGAAACCACCCAGGGCCCATGGGTTTATTTAATTTGAACCCAATTAAATCGATTCGCGGTGTTTTTTTTTTTTAATTTAATCCTTGAAATTAAAAAACAAAATCAGTTTTTTATTCATTTATTTTTATTTGAAAATTAAATGATAACACAACATGTTTTTTCAAAATAGAATTAAAAGGATTAGTTTTAAATTTTTATAAAGTTCTAAGAAATAATATAATAGAAAATATAATTCAGAACGATATCATAATGATATTTTTATATAAAAATAAGAATTATATTTTAATAGTAAAATTTTAACTTCATGTCCTTTTTCTCCTCTTGGATCTTAATATGTCCATCAACCATGATAAAATAGATTAAAAATGAAGAATTGGTAACTGAGATAAAGTTATTGTTTCATTACATCTAAATATTAAGATTTTCAATTACACTTAACTCAATTTAACTTTCTTGAAAATTAGAAATATGAATTACTTATTTTTTTTATTGAAAGTGTATTTTTAGTTCATGTAAAATTGGAGAGTGTTAATTTAGTTTTATATAAAAAAAACTTTAGATTTTATTTATCACCAAGTTGAAAGTTTGGACTAACGAATGTGAAATTAGTATCTTAACTTTCCTTACACTTACCTATATTAGTTGTTCTTGCAATGACTTAGAAACAAACTTCTTTCTTCTGAACTGATTGACTTCTCAGTCTTCTATCTCGGTTTGGACTTTTGGTTTACTATTCTTTTGATTTGGGCTTGGGTTTGGATATGCTCTGTGGACTCCTACTTATTGGATTAGGTCAATTGGATCTTTCAGCCTTCGGTCTCGGTATCCATTCACGGGTGGGTGTGTGTACTTGTAAGGAACTCCGATGATAAAGTCAGAATTAGTTTTGGTTGATTATCAAATAAAATTCACTCTACCTACCTCTTAAGTTTATAGTACTCCTTTATTGGGCTTAAAACCCATTTAGGGTCTTTCTCTTTGTACCTAACGTTTATTAAGTATACTACCCTTGTTTGGACCTCTATAATGAACTTTGTTATAATATTTTACTATCTAATTATTTATTCCTTTCTTATTTAATTTTTAGTCTTCTTGTTAGCTTTTCCACCTTTCCGCCAATCTCTCGGTCTCAACCTTTCGGCCTTTCAACCTAGTCAGTACATGACTAATACTTATATTTTCTAAATTTTAATTTTTAATAAATATATTAATTTTAAGTTTGTAAAAAAAAAAACTTTCAAAATTATTTGTAAACTTGGCTTATAGGTTATATTGGGAAAATATTTTAGCAAATTGGTGATTTTTTTAAACAGAATAATGAAATATTAAGTAAATTTTATGGTTTAAATAGATAGATCGAAACTATAATTAAGAAAGAAGAATCATTAAGATTATGATTAGATTACCTAATTTTCGTTTAAATAATGTGGCGTTGTGTTTTATTCATTATTCATAGGTAAATGAACTAACACTCCAAGAAAACCATGAAATAGAAATCAAATTTAGAAACCAAAATAATTAGTTGCTATAGTGACTAAATTAGAGATCATTCTAGAAACTAAATAAATTTTGGTTTCTAAATTAGTTTCTATTATTGTTAAATAATTTCTAAATTGGTATCTAATTAACAATCAATATTTTTGTTAAATTAGATTCTAAATTTGGTAGAGGTTTACACCCACTTATATACTATGAAAGACTCTAATCTCTAGTCGATGTGGGATCTCCAACGGTTATCACCACTCATATTTCTAGATATATATTTATAAATATATCTATACGTATTCAGGTGCCGAGAAGTTGAATAACTGAACATCAGTCATTCGGTCTTTCGATCAGGCAGACACGATCTAATTTAATTATTAGGAAATAAAATCTAATTAAGTGGTAAAAGTGTGATTAAATAAGTATTGCGCATGTGCTAATCCTTGCATAAAGAAAAGCTACCATAAAACTATAAATAAGAGGGGAGTCTATTAGACGGTTTTAATCTTGAATTTGCAAATAAATAAAAAAAGTATTACAATTGACTGATCAAAATATCTTTGAGCATCAAAATATCTTTACCTCACCTCTGTACTGCTAAAAGAAATGACTAAATAATTCAGGCAGAAGAAGGTAATAGGAGATATTCTTACTTTGTAAGAACACTATTAATAATTGTATTTTTTTACTTTTGTTTAAAAAAGGAGTGAGTGGACAAAGAAAATATAGATAGGAGAGGGTAGGGTTGAAGAAGGTGCAAAACCATTGTTCCATATTGATGTAATTGATGTAATAAGAACAAAAAAACGAGACATGACACCAATAACGATTTCTCGGGTCATATATGCCAACAAAAAACAATGGAACAGTCTGATGGGGCTGTCTATTGCTTGGGCATTCTCTAAACCCCACTTGTGAGGCAACACCACATCATAGTAGGGTCTCTCTTTCTGTTGTTTGTGTTTATCTTCTTCCTGCCTTATCTACCTAACTAGTATTCCTCACGACAACGAACTCATTAACCAAGCCTCCACATTTGGTTCCAATAAGAACCTTCCCATCTCTTCCCCTTTATTGCCTAGCAAACAAAAAGGAGATGGAAGAAATCAGAATTCACATTGCACCACCTACCTCTCTTTATTATGCTTTTATTAATATACAATTATTTGGCTATGACATGTTATATCACATGTGGCGGCTGGTCACTTATGGACCATACCCTTTTGCTCTACTTTGTGACTATTTTTCAGTATTGACCATAACTCATTTTTGGTGGATTTCTGAAGCCACAGTTTTAGCCCAGAAACGAAGATGTTTCTTCATATTTGCAGATGAACAGCGTTTGGGAATTTTTAAGTTTAGTAGCGGTGAATCTGGTCTTTTTATAAGCCAAGCCTCTGATAAATATGGTCTCATGATATCTCTCTTTCCTTCATCTTCATCTGCTTCAATATAATCTCCTTCAACCGTTTCTTTGCCATTCATTACACCAAGTCTCTGCAAGCCGGGAACAACGCTCATCATTCTTGGGCTTAGATATTCTTTGTTGAATGTGAAACCAAGATCCATGAAACCCTTTACTTCATCAAGTTCTAGTTCCCCAAGTGTTCTGCAGCTTTCGGATTTCTGCAGTTTCCTTGCACAAGTAACTGGATTCCTCAATTTTCTGTGACGGTTTTGAGTTGATGGTGAGGATGAGTGTGAACGAGTTTTGTCACCCAACAAAAGGTCCATTCTAGCAAATCTTTCCTTTGTTTCTTCTTCATTGTTGATTGATCCATCCTTTGCGGAAATAAAAACAACATAAAAATAGAAGAATGATCATAGCATGAATCAAAACTGAACTCATATTACAGGATAGATAGAATGTTGATAGAAGGACTAACTCTAACTGTTTTTCAGTTATACCTGAAGAAGCACAGATATTGACTCTGAAGAGAGTGGTTTCTCTAAAGAAGCTGATTCATCCGTTGAAGTTTCTTCATCTGGTGGAGGTGATGAAGAAAGAATGGAGGATGAGCAACACACAGATTCTGATGTGGGAATAGGTTTTTCTTCATCTGGTGGAGATGGTAAGGAAAGAACTGAGGCTGTTGGACTTGGTTGTGAGAAAAAAATGAGTCTGTGAAACCAAAGACTATCCATTTCTTCTATAGTGCATAGAAAGTTTTTTTTTTCCATTGCTTATTTCTGTGTGTGAGAGGGATAGAGAGAGTAAGATTTGCGTATGAAAAGGCTGAAGGAAGTAGTGGCCTGTCGGCAGGTGTGGTGGTGGTGAAAAGAAACAGAAGTAGAGAAGCGAGTGAAGGCAAATGAACGTGGAGAAGTGTGTGGGACAACCTTGGACAACTAAGGATGTGGTCACCATGGACATGGGACGTGGATTCTAAACTCCACAACTTCTATGCTGATAAAAAGACTGTTGTGTCCATGCTTGAAAAAGGGAATACGATGCTCTATGCATGTCAAATCATACACTCGAACTAGTTAGATCTACCAAGTTGAGTGGATTCATGAGTCATCTATAGCATGAGATGAGATGAGACTAAGGCTCCAAAACTTACTTGAAGTTTGTAAAAAGAGAAAATATATGAAGATTAATGATCCAAATATGGGTTGGGGCATCTTGACATTACAGTTGTCACACCAACAAAATCTGATATGCAAGCTGGTTAAGTTCAATCTAGAGTCAGGATGGGGTATACCGACATTGAAAGGTACTACTAATTGCATGATTGGTTTCACCCAGAGACACCACTTATGGTATAATGCCTTAGTCAAGTAATAGTGACAAAAAAGCAAACTGTTTTTTCATCACTTACAGTCATCTCATCCTGACGTGACCTTTGGACGCTATTAAGCAAATTCATCACTCCCTCTCCTCACCTAATACGACAAGTAAAATAACTTTACAAGAGGATTTTCATGTTTATATGTTTTTCAGTTCCCTTCAACAGTACGATGGGGTTCATATATATTTACACCTTATGCAAACGATTATTCAATGGAAAATTTCTTGTTCAATCCTGATAAGCAGTGTGGTTAGTGTTCAGAACTTTTGTTCGAATAAAAATATCTTGAGATTCTGCCGAAAAGTGCAAAATTCCAAGTACTAAAAATAATCTACTGCAATTGCATGCACACTAGATTTTACTATGTTAGCGGAACAAATTAATATCAAACATTATCGCAATTTCGCCACTATATGTCCGCAGAATGAATCTAATGTACAATAGAATCAATACTATTTGAAGTTGTAATTAGACAACACTAGGTGGATCATTCGATGAGGTTGCCTCTGTTTTCACCCTCATGTTCCAATTCTTCCACAATTTCTCCTTCATTAGAGGAACGAGTGTTTTCACGTAGTCCAGAAGAAAACTCAGGGACACTCTTATTTCCTTGGCTCCATTCTGGGGACATATTCATGCGGCGAAAACTAAAAGACTTCACAAGTTTTAGTTGCTTCCTCCTTCTCTCCCTCACCTCAACATGCCACTGCCTCAGAATTTTAGCCAAAGCTTTGCTCTTCACTTCTGATCCCATCTGCAACAATCCAATGTTAAGACACTAAACCATTTGCCCCACTTGAGATAGAAACTGCCAAGTGTCTGTTTGGTTTCACAATGGGAACTATAAAAATTACTTTTTTTTTTTCTGTCCAACATGATTTCAACAGAGATTAAAAAATGTACGCTTAATGTTTGGCAAAATTAGAGTTGTCTCCAACTACTGCATTAAATTGAAAAATTTGCATTAAGTTTTATTACAAATTTGCATTTAAGATCAAAGTATATAAATGTAAGTACTTCACTTTAAAATCAATTTTATAAAAGTTCACCAAAACACACTCTCACAGTACTACATCAATGTCTATATAGAGTTTACCTGTGCCACTAGTGCATAGAGGGGAAGAGTAACATAGCTGCATAGGACTTGAACTGCCACCCTGAGGAAATAGTAAATCAAAATGTCACCTACGATTAAGAAAATTTACTCCAGGAGGATCAACATGCCAAAAAAAGAAATAATAATAAACTGTAGGCGGTTATTATTACGCTATCACCACCCTTATGATTGTAAATGTTCTGTGTTCGTGGTAGCAAGAATTTATTCCAAACTGTGTCTGTCAACCAAGAAAACAACAGAGAAATAAAGAGAAGGATGTTAAGGCATACATATATTGGATCAATATTTCTAATGTAGAAGACTTGTTAAAAAAATTGTAATGTTGATTTTTTTTTTAGCAAGTAGAAAGACAACTTACTGATACCCATACGAAGAAGGCAAGTTCGAATGCATTCTGTCAGGATCAAAGTAAAATCTTAGATTAATAAGTTATTAATTGTGTCATCATGGCCATCATATATACATGTGCATAGATAAAAGAAGGTTTACCACGAATAAAGTGTAATGTAGAAGTGTTAACACAAATCCTGGATGGCCAAACCAGAAGTAGTCGTCACTTGGACAAACAAGTGGGGTCCCTTTGGTTACACTGTTGACATCTTTCATCTGAAGAGCCATTTCATCGACAATGACTTCAAGTTTAGCTCCCACAACCAGAACCAGCTGTAAATAAAATTCAGAAAACTGAATTTTTAGAAGCCATGCAGATTCATTTTTAATAATGACAAAGAAGATGCAACATGCTTGTTACTCACCAAGAGGGGAACATAGGATAACCAGAGATATACGTGCCAACCTAATATAGTTCACAGAGAGAAAAATAACTACTGTCTTAGACATACGAAAGCTTTTTTAAGAAATGGAAATGAAAGAGTAAAACATTCTAACCGTGTACATCCACGAGCAAAAAAATAACAACAGTGAACCACATCACAGGGCTGCAACAAGGTAACACACATAACATGTGATTAAGATGAGCACAACATGAAAACTCCAGTTTTATTATAGGTTGGAATTAGATTAACGGACTTATAAAACACATAATTTGGTTGGCAAGTGGCCAGTAACAACCTAATGCTCACTATGATTCTGAAATCTTCCTCAAGTGACTGTTCAATGTAAGCTTGGAAATCGAAGTTGCTGTTTCTTGCTGAAAAGTGAGCCTGAGTGGTGCATGGAACATCTTAATGAAAGGTTTAACGATAATAATAACAATAATTATCATAGACTTGACTTTGATGTGTGATGTGTGTACTCAACTGATATGAAACCATGCCTGAGGGTGAGGTAATCAACTTTTTCTACTGAATGAAAGAACTGTCTGAAAAAACATTTCTGTACACATAACATTAGCCATAAAAAACTATGATCCTCACAAAATCATTTCCTCATAAAATCAGAATTCTCTTAATTGTAGTGTGAAAAAAGGCTTACAATCCAAACAAACACTGGTGATGCCGTACTAGTAGATATGTGGCGTCTTCCGAATGTTGTTTGCCTTGCGTATCTGAATCTATTAGGGTCTGATTGTGAACCATAAACGTTGAAGGGTCAATTAGCCAACAAAAAACGTCATAACACGTTGTCTAGTCTATTATGTCCAATGAAATAGTTAGCATCATTCGAGAGGAAACTACATGGAAACGGAATGATTAATAAAAACGAAGAAAAAGACGTATAACCTATCGATATGATTGATCAGTAGAAATAGAAACAAATTACAAGGTATATTTAAAATTTTCTGTGACGATTTAACATTCAATTTCTCTTTGTAGGGATGATTATGCAGTGCAATGAGTGTCGTTATCATCACCGTCACTGGTTCAACGTCGAAGTCTTGAGAATGATAACAACATAAAAGTGGGGCCTTAGGAAAAACAGCGTTTCAATGAGTCAGAGCCATAAAAATCTTTGGTCCTAATGTGGACCCAATTTAAGAAGTAGTTTTAACGCATGTACTACGGCATTTCAAAACAAATAACAAAGAAACACAACATGAAAGAGAAAAAGTAAGTTTAGAGGATTGAATATGAAAAATAATGAAGGAACATGGATGATAAATCCATTAAACAACATTTTTGTTGTTTGTATGCAACGAAAATAAATTTATGGAATTGAAGGAAGAAAAGACAAACAAATTGAATACGACGCTTTCACTCATCATAATTAACAAAAATGGCGACCCCTTTAAATATTTATGATTAATTTTAATTTTATTATTATTAAATAAAATGTTTTTTTTTCATGTTAGATATATATTTTGTTATGGCATTTTAATTAATTTAACACATTATAATGTCAACTGAATACATTTTTTTCTTTATCTTAAATGACATGACTCTGATAACCTCTGAATCTCAAAACATAGTGATCCATATTTGGATCTTTGAGATACAGAACATTAACGTTATTAAGACATTTTTTTGTTACGCGTAATAGTTCCCTATGCTTATTAGCCAAAATTAAAAGCAAATATATATATATATATATATATATATATATATAATATCTTCGTCTTCTAAAAATAAGAGTACAACGTATTTTCATATTGTACTTCAATCTTCTTCTTACAATGAGAACACGTATATAATTATACTTTTACTAATTGATGGTATTTTTCAAATACTATAATTACAAAAATGTTAAATATGTTAAAAGATATCAATTAACATTTTAATATATTTCTAAAACTTGATTAATTTTATTCATATAAAATTATATTTAAGATACTACAAATATAATATTTTTTTTGTTTAAATATAAGGAGTAACTGCACTATAAAAAGACTAGACTAGGGTTTAGAAACATCATATAATCTGCGAAAAAAAATAATACATTAAGTTCTTGAAAATTTATAATATTAATACTTTTTTACTCAATCATACCCCTGCATGAATATGACTACTCGCATTCACATCACATAAATGAAATAACAAAAAAACCTTAATTACTTTTTAAGTCCATAATAAAAAATATCTTTGAAGTAAAGGCAATAATACGAGTATTTTTAATATTCGTAAATAATAATAATAATAATAAGATGCAATTTGCAAATAATAGCGCCGCCCAAGCAAAAAAGATGTTTTTTTCTCTATTTATTTTATTATAAAACCAACACTTCATTAATTACCTTTTCAATGTATGTTTGGTTTCTAGGCGTATACAAAATTACTTAAAAAACAAACTTACGTGAGTTTTGGCCTATGCTTTTAGTTGTTCAAAAATTAATTTTAAGTACATAATTAATTTTCTAGTAAAATATTTTTAGTTAAAATTAGCTTTTTATATAAATTCATTTGTTAAAAAAAATCATTTAATTTTTTTTTATCTTAGAAATAAACCCGCCTAAGCAAATTCTTTGTTATATAGTTTATATATATATATATATATATATATATATAATTTTACTTATTATTTGTTTTAGAACAAACATTCCTTTAAAATTAATTTTATAAAATCAATTTCTCTCAATTAATTGTATCAACACTCTTTCAATACACACTAGATTATAATGGATTCTATTTCCATCAATATTTCTTCATTTTTGTCTGCATTAATAAACGACCCTTGAACAATTCTTGTCTCAAGGTTCATATTAATATCAAAATTAGATATAGTAATCCAAGAAAATCATTTAATTTAGAGAAAAAATAATTAATAATTATAATAATTAAATTAAATATTATTTTATAAACTAAAAAATTATTAGTATATAAAATAGTTTTTATTATTAATTGAAATTTATAAAATAATTAATAAATTAGTATCAAACATTAATTACACAGGTTTCACCTACTAATTGCTTTATATTTTAATTTAATTTTTTAAAGTTTTACCTACTAATTAATTTACATTTTAAATTAATTTTTAATTTTAAATTAAAGATTAGTATTTAATAACTAATTATTTTTATTTTTTATCTGTAAAATTAATTGTTATTAAATAACTTTTTTGTAATGTAGTAATCACCAAGTTAATTTCAACAGAAAAGGATTACAGAAGGTTGTACACTAAATTACAGACTAAGAACTCAATGCAAAAAATCAAATAATTAATTCTACCAATATAAAACTTTTTTAAAAACTAATGTTAATAAAAATTTCATGATAAAGTAAAACTTATGAAAACAAGTCATGTGATATGATTTTATTAAATGAATATTTAATTAGTCATTTGTTTAAAAACAACTTTACCGTTGGCAATTTCATATTCCATTGTTTGAGTCTCTTCATCCCAAGCTTTCCAGTTCCTCATCTGCAAGTGTGATTCAAATGATATTGGAAAGTCATACAAGAATGCATTGGGAATAAATAAAGCAATATATGGTGATTTATGTTACAATTTGTTTTATGTGAATACTTTTATTTCACATAAAGGTTAAGTTTAAGTAAGAACTAGTTTTATAGCCAAGCATTAAATTTTATTTAATTAAAAAACGGTTAAACAATAATCAATCTTTAAATTACAATATCGTTGAGTGGAAACAACGTAAATAATTAATATCATATTAAAACTTTCCAACAAGATTAATTTTTTAAAATATACATGCATAAATAATGTTATATTTATATTTTAAGTGAATGATCAGAAAGTGTAGTCTAGAGATGTTCATGACTCATTCCATCCCATTGATACGTATTAAGTCGAAATAAATTTTAACGGTTTCAAAATTAAACATGATATATATATATATATATATATATATATATATATATATATATATATATATATATATATAGAGAGAGAGAGAGAGAGAGAGAGTAAATTCTTATGGTTTTATGGGTCGTTCAAATCTTATACTGTCCAATATTTTTTTAAATAATTGTATATTTAAATAAATAAAAAATTGAATTAGTAAATAACATTTTATATAAGATGCTATTATATTTATACTAACAAGGGGAATGACTCATGCGTGTTTTTTTAATGTACCATGCATGCATTTTATATTTTTAGATTGGATTTGTCTGAATTTGTTACTAGTACATTCATAACTATTGTTTTTTTTCTTCTTCTTTTTAATGAAAATGTACATAAAGACAAAAACCTATCCTTTGCCGAGACTTCAATGTCTTATTAAATTTGTTTTAAATATCATTCCATCGTGCTAATATATGTAAAATGATTTCAAATATATAGTGAACTTTATTGTAGGGATGGGGATTGAAGAGAGGAAGATAACCTGGATCAGCTGGGACAATATATATAAATCCAAAGAGGAAGACATGCTAGGTATTAGACACATAGATTTGTTTAATAAGGTCTTATTAGTAAAATGGAAATGGAGATTGGAAAGATGTTTTAGAATTATGAGTCTTGGAGAAACTTAAATGTATCCAGCATAAGCAAGCACAATTCTAGTTTGTGGAATGACTTATGTAAAGTGTGTGAAGCAAGACAAGGTCACAATTGGTTTGACTTAAATATGGAGTGACAAGTGAGGTCAGGATAAAAAATCAAGTTGTTGGAAGATATTTTCTAAGAAAATATTGAACTAGAACATAGATTTCCTAGAATGTTAGTAATTCCTTAATAGGTATGGCAGGTGGTATAGGGAAGGCCGGGTTTGGGATTTCAAATGAACAAGGGATTGGTTTGAGTGAGAGAAGCCTTAGGGGGCAAAGTTTATTCTACTCTTAGAACAACAAGCCTTGCATGTAGATAGGAAGGACAAATGACTTTGGAGAGACCCACAAAACAACATCTATACTATTAAATATGCGTATACATTGTTGGCTAATATGGGTACAGGTTATAAGTCTTAATCTTTTCACTTACTGTGGAGTTTGAAAGTCTTTCCCTCTGCCAAATTTTTTGCTTGGAGGGTGTTGTTGAACAAGGTTGTCACTAAGCAAAATCTGACCAGGAGGACGGTTCAGTTGAGGGACACACAGTGTGCTCTATGCGAGAATGCAAAGGAAACTACATCTCACCTATTTTTATCTTGCCACATCTCAAATGTGGTTTGGAATTTGTGCAATGTATGACTTGGGGTAAGCTCACTACACCATAACTCTATGTTTGAATATTTTAACCAATTTTATTGTCTTTGTTTCAATAAATAGGGTAACAAACTTTAGAAAGACTTGTAGATTTTTGTCATTTGGTGCATTTGGAAGCATATGAACGAGTTAGTGTTTAATCAAGTAAAGGTGGATACAGAGAAAATTTTATCTTTGGCACATGTATAATCCTGGACATGGATGAAACATAAGGTCTCAAAGGTTAATTTTTCTTATTATGGCGGGATCCAGTATAATGTTCCTCTATTTTAGCTATTTACAGCTAGTGACGGGTCGTTTGGATGAACGATGCTAAAGTGCAGAATATATGGTAGTGTTATTTTGCTAAAGGGTAATGATACATACACAACTCCAATTTTTGATACAACTACATTACAACTCTCAATACTATTATTTTAATATTTTTTTATACCATTTAATTACAAATTTATCCTTTATTATATATATTTGTTTCTAAATTCATCACACATGAAGAACATCAAGAATTGTATATAAATCCAAAAATTGTCAAAGATTAATGGAATATTTAAAGGGATGGAATAAAGAAAATGAGGTATTAGAATGTAACTTTTAGAAGCTAGGATGAGTTGCATTCCGCTAGCCTCGATTAGTACTCATGTAGTCTCTATTTTGTGCATCTGATTGGAGGATGAAACAACTTTCCTTGTTCTATTTTGGATTAGTTGGATTATCTGAGCTTGCAGGAGTAGTTTACAATTGTTTTTGTTGTTTTGTGGGCTGTAAATTTTTGTCAACACATGTAAACCAATTATGTTTTGCTCATTAGGTGTGTGTTGTAGGCTATGTTTTCGAACTTATTTCTTTTGTGGAAGGGTTGGATTAGTACTCCTAATTATATGTAACGATCTTATCTCAAATATTTGAAGTGTCAATCTCTGTAGAAACATGCAGAAAGCTTAAAAAAAACCTAAAAAGCCAGATCTCAGGCACTTCATGATTCTTACCTTAGCCCTTGCCAGAGAAACTGTGAGAAAACTGTACACAATTTGCATGACAGCTAGAACAAAAATAAACATGTGAAGTTGATGGATTCCATGTTTTGACACTAAAGCAACCTCACTGGCCTGCATATGCAAATAGAGTTAGTTAACTTTGATCAAGAGTCAAAAAAATTGGTTACTACTGTACACATACATTTTTGGCACTGCAAGAATCCAAAATTGCAGTATCATTGGTAGTAGTACGTTTTCGACATGGAAGCATAGTATCTGCAGCCCTCACTGGAATGCAGATTTCTATTATGGCGTCTTGAGTTATTGTTAACAAAAGCGACATGAATCCTAAGATCATTAACTCTGCACAAAACACTCACTCGGGGATTAAACCTTATTCAAACATCATAATACTATTTGCCTACTTAGATAACAAATAAATAAATAACACTACAACATTCATCTATAACCTGATTGAAGCCTCTCTATTGCTTCGACCAAATCGCTCTTCCTGTGTTTCCTCAACCACTGTAACCATGTAGAAAGATATTATTAGGTAAGTAGGAAAATAATGAGGCTATTGGAAGGTATAAAAGAGTTCTGACTTTGATTATAAGATGAATGAGATGCTCCAAGATGATTGAGATTGAGATAAGAATGAAGGAAACAGTGGCGATTGCCCATGTTGGAGTGTGTTGTAGAGAATATCCGGGTGCTGTTGCCATGTTCATCTGCTAATTCTCGTTTACGTTTGTTGTTGTTTTGTAGAGTTCAATGTTTGTATATATAAATTGATTTAAGGGACCATGAATGTGTCTCTCTCAGACATATCACTGTCATTGGCTTTCAAGGTTGGACAAAATTTCAATCCACTCACATGCTTCTTAATACACACCACTTGTGTCTTTTCATGGATATTGTGGATCTAAAATCATTAAGTGATGTGTATATACGTGAGACTTTTTCCCTTTTTCTAATTCCTTTCAGTTTTTGTCATTCTCTAAGGATTTTTTCATGGAAGCACCTTTGGGCACTTCATTTCGACATTCCTGTAAACTGAGGAAGCTTAAAAGGAACTTTCACCTTGTGAATACAGAACTCATAAATGCATTATTAATAATTGTCAAGTCCAATTCCACGTCATCCTATAATAATTGTCAAGAACTACTAATGAAAAAAACCAATTATTAAATGTTCATTTTCCTTGATCTTTTTAATCCTTATACACATTTCCAAAATGTTTTCTCCAAATTTTTAGTTTCACAATTCAATTGGATCCGTACAATTATTTTCATTCACATCTATTTTACTCGGACATGTCTTAATGTGACATATTGACGTATTAACATAATTAATCACTAATTGGTTGTGCAAACATAAAATTGAAATAATTCATGTGTTAGTTATTTATATTTATTATCCGTTATCTATTAAATAAATTTTGATAACATATAACATCATGATAATGTGTGTGTGTGTGATTGACACATGAAACATGATTCCAACGTATTGCTATCATCACCATGATGTCATGCTTATTTATGTGTCTAGTTGATGAGCACATTGACACTATTGGACATCTTTTGTTAAAATGATCAATTCAAGAATATTGCAGTGATTTCCGATATAATCACATAAAAAGCAATAAAGAATAATGAATAAATATATAAAAATAGAAAACAATAAATTGTCACATATTATGTAAGTTAAACATTTAAGTTGTATATGTATTATCTTATATATATAATTTATCTTTATAAAAGAGATATAAAACAACTAGAAGTGAGTTAAAGTGGTAAACAAAATCATAACTATAAAAAATATACAATAATTATCAATTTGTGTACTCCCGGGACATATATATCTAAAAAGTCTATCCCAAAAAGATTTTATTACACTAATATTTTCAAATTTCACCTTAAATTGCAATTTCTTTCATGTGGAATTACTGCACCAAATATCTACGTTCAAAAAAATATAGAGAATGTATGAACTTGCTCTTGGGAAATGAGTTCATGAAAACATTGTTGGATTCTACTTGATGTTGATAACCTTTATACTCTCCTCAATATGAATATACATATTCAATGTTGATATAGGATTCTTGATCAAACAAATTAGATTGTTATTATAACAAAAAATAACATTTTAGTAAATCCTAAATACCCATTAGATCTTTTAACTGAATAACTTCCTTAGTCATATTTGTTAACATTTTGTACTTAACTTTAGTGATAGATAAGACTATTCTTGGTTCAAGAGTAATTTTTTCACTAACTAAGAAATGAATACTTGTTATGGATATGGACTATCTAGAATCCAAATTCATCAGATCACAGTCAAAATCTAATAACCTTGTTAAAAAATCTTATGGATTATCCTTGTTTCAATGTATAGATATATCCTATGATCCACTTCACAACTTACTAATACTAAAATATTAAAAAATAAATATATTAAAATGAGCGTCACCAACAATTATCATTTTTAATATTAATATTAATATTTATTTTGAGTTAGAATCAAATTAATTGGCATTGATATACTTTATTTTTTATATTTATTAAAGTCGTCATCAAATAAGTCGATGTTAATATTTAATTTTAATATTTATATTTAGTTAAGTCAATGTATCTATTTTTTTTCACAAACAAATAATGTATTAAATAATGAAACATTTTTACAAAAATAAAAATAAATCAAGAGTGTTTGCAAAACATTTGTAGATGTGCAACCAAAAAACTCCTCTGACCAACACCTACAACAAGCAATTCATATCTAATTTATATCCAACACCTCAAGAACTCATCCCACTAAAAATAACTTGAAATATACTCTTTCTGTCTCAAAAAATTAATCATCATCTAAACCTGCAAATGTATCACAAAAAACAGAGAAACAACAAACATTCAGCTTGTTTGTTTCCACTACTTGTGTCTCTATGACTTAGATAAATCTTAATACAAATACTCAAATCTAAACATAAAAAATATTATTTTTTTAAATAAATGTCCTCACTTAAATGTCTCATTTAGATGAAAGATTCTCTCCCACAGAGAAAAAAAATCCTTCTTCCACTTAAAGACGAGACAAAATCTAATAAAGAAATTCAAATGTAATATTTATAAAAGAATTGACGTAATTACACACATAAGAAGTTTAGACAAACTTTTCAAAAGATGTGCATGACACATATAAACTAAGACTAGATCCAAGTTCAACAAAATACTAGACATATACTAAAATTAAACAAAATTTACAAAAAGTGTCAAACACAAGAGAATCAAAATCAGACAAAATCCACAAATAAACACTAAAGAAAACTAACATTTATTGAAGAAGAGTAGATGAAGCCTTGGATTAGGGGTCATTGACATAGAAAAGTTTAACTTGACTCTGCTAGGGAAATGGATTTGGAGACTTAAGTCTGAAGAGGGTAGTTTATGGAAGGATATTATAGCGTCAAAGTATGGTGGGTGGAGGGGATTAAGATCTCAAGATCAGTCTTGTAAGGAGTCGATGTGGTGGAGGGACCTTAGGAAGGTATGACACTTAGAGGGGTGGGGAAATGATTTTGAAGACAGAGGTCGGTGGGAAGTAGGAGATGGGAAAGAAATCAGATTATGGGAGGATAAATGGTTGGAAAACATCCCTCTACTACACAAATTCCCG
>Ga0123342_1004466_pt1 | contig 21322 bp, 11 predicted proteins | sample Turbeawhitnodule_FD_89960 | JGI IMG/M metagenome (GOLD analysis project Ga0123342, IMG submission 89960) | Root nodule microbial communities of legume samples collected from Mexico - Turtle bean Mexico white nodule | ecosystem: Host-associated > Plants > Roots > Nodule | place: Mexico: Nepantla...
ACTTGTTATAAGATGATTTCACCGAGAATGTGTATGACGGGGGGTCGTTCCATATCCGTAAATCCTCTTTATCTAGTTGTAAAGGCACTTGAGATATAATTGCCATGAAATCCTCTACCATGCTTTTCTCCCATTCAAACCAATCTATTCTTCAGCTGAATTTCCACTCCCACCTTTCCGTAGTCCAGCTTCCACAACTACCAATAGACTTGTCTTTAAGCTCAGAGTTATTATATATCCTTTCATATCTTATTTTGAGTTGACCATTGGTTAGCCATTCATCTTCCCAAAATTTGACCTTCTCCCCAGATCCCACTTTCCAAACCATATTCGGATTGAACCAGTTGTCCCCTTGGTCTGAAAGACTAGCTTTGACTAAATCACTCCACCATCTAGATGTATACCTCTTTCAATTCGGTGCATGTGAGATTGTCAGTCCCCACTGACCATACTTTGATTCTAGGACATCCTTCCAAAGTCCAGTCTCTGGAGAACCCAATGTCCATAGCCATTTTGCCAGGAGTGCCTTATTGAACAAATCAATGCGTCTAATACCTAAACCTCCCTCCTCTTTCGCTTTACAAATATTTTCCCAACTGGTACAAGCGATTTTCCTCCCATCCGCTCCCCACCCCCACAAGAACTTTCTCTGTAATTTTGTAATCTCCTTCCACACTCCAATCGATGCTTTAAAAAGAGATAGAAAGAATAGTGGTATGGCATTTATGACAGATTTTATAAGGCATACTCTTCCCGCGAATGACAGGTTCCTCCCCTTCTATACTGAAAGTTTCTTTCTTACCTTTGATAGCACATGCTCTCAAAACGAACATCTAGATGGATTACCACCTATGGTTAAGCCTAAATATGTGAAAGGTATATCCATTAGACTACAGTGAAGTATTTCCGAATACATTTTCACCTCATACCTATCTACACTAATTGCGCCAATTTTGCTCTTATGGTAATTGACTCTAAGACTAGAGCTTAATTCAAAACATCTTAAGATGACCTTAATGCACATGATATTCTGCACGTTAGATTTGCATACAAAAAGGGTATCATCAGCAAATTGGAGTAGATTCACATCCACCTTTTTTCCCCTTACTTTAATTCCTGAGACCAAATTTTTCCTTGTCGCTTCTTTTACTAGCCCCGCTAATCCTTGTGCGACGATCAGAAACAGAAACGGTGTCATCGGATCCCCTTGTCTAAGGCATCTAGATGGTTTGAATTCCTTTGTCGGACTACCATTTACTAATACCGAAACGGTAGCTGATTCTAGGCAAGCTCTAATCCACTGAATCCATTTTTCACAAAATCCTAGTCTTCCCATCATGTAAAATGAGAACTCCCAACTTATCGAGGCATACGCCTTCTCGAAATCAAGTTTCATTATCACCCCGCTCTTCTTCCTTCTTCTCAACTCATCCATAACCTCGTTCACTACGAGGACACTTTCTAATAATCCTCTATTGGACAAAAAAGTTGATTGTGTCCCATCTATCACCTTCTCAATAACTTTTTTAATTCTGTTGGATAACAATTTGGTCAGAATCTTGTACACACACCCAACTAGTGAGATGGGTATGTACTCCTCAAGAGATTGGGGGTTCTCAGTCTTTGTGATCAACGTTAAGAATGAAGCATTACAACCCTTCGGTATCTTCCCCTCTCTGTAAAAATATTTTACTGCTCCCACCACGTCCTTTTCTAGTAAACCCCAATTGTTTTTAATGAAGCTGAAGGTTACTCCATCTAGGCCCGGACTTTTATGGCTATCACAATTCCAAATGGCTTCCTTTATTTCTTTTTCATCAAAAGGTTCAGTCAAAAAATTGTTGTCATAGTCAGTTATCTCCTTAAATTCCACGTTATCCAGCCTAAGTCCAATATCATCGATAATCGACATCTTATTCTTGTAGAACTCTTTGACCATCTCCTTTACCGTATTAGGTTCTTCCACCCAGATACCAGAGTTCTGACAGGGTACTCCTTTTATCTCATTTCTCATTCTCCTCCACTTAATCGAAGCGTGAAAGAACTTTGAATTGGAATCCCCTTGCTTGATCCATAATGCTCTTGACTTTTGTTGTAATAAAGATTCATTCCTCACATTTATAACCTGTAGCTGACTCGGAAGATCTCTTCTATCCCTAATCTTGTTCTCATCCAAACCATCTACATCATCTCTCATATCCAACTCTTGTATTTTCTTCACGATATCTAGTTTGATCTTATCAATATGCCCAAAAACTTCTTTATTCCATCCTTTCATGTCACTCTTTAGCATTTTCAATTTCTCTTTTAACACTAGGATTTCGTTACCTTGAACCAAGTAATTCTCCCACTTGCTTTTAACAAAAATCTCAAACTCTTTATCTTCCTGCCAAATGTCAAGAAACCTGAAAGGTTTTGGCCCACAATCTGCCACATTTGATTTTAGCACCAATGCACAGTGGTCAGATATTTGTCTATCTATAACATATTGTTTACATCCTGGCCAATGTTGCAACCAATCAAAAGTGGTTAAAAACCTGTCAAGCCTGCTCTTAGCTTTGCCCTTATTCTTATACCAGGTATATTTTCTTCCAATACAGGGTAAATCCACCATCTCCATACTATTAATGAAGTTATTAAATCCTTGCATTTCTCTGTTATTACCGCTAGATCAATTTATCCCCCTTCGTTCCCCAATATACACCATGAGTTACAAGGTTCCATTTGTCTAATCTCCAATAAATCTGCCCACATTTTCCTTTTCACTTGCAGAATACACGAAGAATACACGTTTACAATAACAACATGAATATTTTTCTCCTTAGCAAGCCCAAAAAACACTATGAACCATCTATTGATAATATGGTTAGAACATTGGAAAAACTTTTTATGCCATATCATGAGAATACCCCCTGCCCCATTTGATGGTTCGCTATAAAGATAATCAATATCATTATCCCCCCATAGCTGGCAACACTTATTTAAACTAAAACTTATCATTCTTACTTCTTGCAAACACAACATTCTAACACCTTCCTTTCTAATGTAATCCTTAACATATCTCCACTTCACAGGATTCCCGAACCCTCTCACATTTAATGTTAAGATTCTCATCAGTAACCCAGATCTTCCCCTTCTTTCCTTCGGGATTTTAGAATCATATCCCTTATTTCCAGTTCATCTAGGCTTATCAAAACATTACCTTCTTCCCCGCAAGTCGCCCCTATCTGTTTACCCAATTCCCATAATCTAATCGTTTCTAGACTACCATGTTTTAACCAGAATAAACGATTACAGTTATTTATAGCCATATCAGAAACAAAATTACTAATTTGAGATAGAGCTTACCTTAATTGTTTTCGTTCTTCCCGCATACTGTTTCAACTAACTATTTTTTAAACATTTTCAGAATTTGTTAAATATACTAATGATTTAACTTGCACATAATAAACACGTGGAGATGATATATTAGTATTTAGTGGTTTGATCTTTAAAGTCCACGGTAGGCACATTATTACAAACAAAATTAACTTTTAATCCAATAAACTGCAAAAATATATGTAAAAGGAAAAAAATAGTACATTATGAAATAAGTTAAGAAAATATTTATTTCAGAAAATATTCCATTCCGACGAAATTACTCTCTTGGAAATCTTCTCATATAAATATTTGGAGATGTCCACCATGTAACAATTTTCGAGCATTATATAAAATAAATTTAGTTATTATTCAACTTTTATAAGAGTAATATGTTAAGTATTAACAATTGGAAGAAATGTTAAGTATTATTCAACTTTTATAAGAGTAATATGTTAATGACTAATAAATCATTAAATAAAAAATATACAGAATATTTTATTCTCTTCTACTAAAATTAATTTTCCAAAAAATTTAAAAAGCTTTCAAACGCCAAACATAGCCTAAAGTTATTATCACCAACATTTGGCAAATTGTATTTCCTTTTCTAGGGACCAATTGTTGGTTGTGTATTTAAGCAAAAAAATAATTACAAATCGTCAAAGTAATTGAAAACTAAAAAGAATAAGAGCGATCAATATTAAAGTTAGTGCCACAAAAGTTTTAGGTTTTGAAATGACATTCAACCTACCTGTCACTAATTCATATTAACACCTTCTTCATTGGTGCAAAACATCATTTGAAATGACTTAGCCCTGTTTCAGGTTCTTATTAGTATATGCACCAGAGCCACATAATGTTATAATTTGATGAGATAATGATGATATAATATATTTATGAATTTAATTAGAATTTTTGTACAAATTTAAAAGGATACATACAGTGATAAAGAATCTATAAAAATTGCATCATATTAATAAACATTATAGTCCTGATCTATCTAGTTTGAATTGGTCAAATTTGAACCATATTGATCATGTAACTAAGTTCTTTCAAATTTATGTTTATTTGGTATTAGCTTTTGATAAGTTGAAAAAAAAAACCTCAAACAATTGTACTGGTTGTGGATCAAACCTAAAATTTTGTTGTTGTATTTGTTTTTGTTCAAAAATATTATAGTGACGAGTGAGAGAGTATTCAGCATTAAAGCTTAATCAATAGCACTAAACTATAATAGCAGGCTATTAGCCACCCAAAGACTTTTTTGGGCTTCGGGGACCATGCTTCTTCCTCTCTTTTCTATATACATACATATAAGAGAGAATTTGTGAGTAGATAACCAATATATATTTATATATATTACGTTATTGTGTTAAATAATTAAAATTAAAAAATAAATGTACAGGTGGTTATATAACTATTACTTAATTATTTGTAAGAGTGAAAAATAAAGTAAATTAAATATGTACAGTAAATAAAAAATCTAAAATATTTTAAAAAATAATTACTTATAAACATTTAACTAAATATAAATGTATTAACCACATATATTTAAGGACCGCATATCTTCTTACGTGTAATTCACATATAACTTTTATATTTTCTTTTTTTACCAGATAAAAATAAATTAAATTAAAATTAAGTATTTAAGGATGCTTCAATTCTTATAAAAAAAATATAAACTCAATTTGATAGCTCCATCAACCCTAGTTGCATAACAAATGATTCTCCATTCTCCAATACAGTGAAAATAGAAAACTCCTCGATTCCTTTAACTTGCATGTACATCATACCTCCACCTAGAATAAACCCAATAGGGTGGGGATATCATCAAAAAGCAAAAGACATGTAACTCCTAATTTTAGAAGTGGCAATATGGATTGACACGTGACACAAAAGTGACACGGGCTGAATTTGTTAGCCGCCCTACATAAGTACTGGCCCGTGGGCTTATAGCCAGCTCACATAAGGAAAGTTTGTAGACAATTGCTTCCTGCACTATATCACTGCATCCAATTCTAGTGGAAAAGACAAAAATGCTTTTAATATATTATTTTTTTATATTATGGATTTTCTTATTCAGAATGGGTTTTTGATTTTTGTTTCCGAATTTTATTTCCGAAACACAAAAGGCTCTTTCAGAACTACTTTTCCATAATATATTATTTTCAATTTTAGATTTTCATTTCCAGAATAAAATATATTTTTGGAATTTTAAAACTGTGTTGGGTGCAGGTTCAAAAATATTGGGTGTAGGAATAATTTGTCAAGTTTGTATTGTTATTAGGATGTTTTTTCCTGCATCCCGTAAAATTTCTTCTTGCATCCTATCAATTTCAGAATTTAATTTCATAATATAAAAAGGAATTTCATAAATGGAAATTTAGAAGAGAAAAAAATTTCATAATAACATTTTCGAAATAACTATTTTACCTTTCAATCTGTAATAACTATTTTGGTTTATAGAATTCGATTTATGAAATTGGTGGTGTGCAGAAGAAATTTGATAAAGGTGCTGAAAAATAACTCTTTATTTATGCGGGTTAGCAGGCTGATCCACCCGCCTTACATCTGACTCGTGTGAGAGTTATGAATTATAAGAGACAAACCTAAATGGATTAACAGTAAAAAAAATAGTGAGTCTGCCCATATTTTTTTTAGCAGCTCAACCCACATTACCCGACCCCTAGCTGATTTCTTTCGAGTAGTGAGTGCTACAATATAATATGCAAGATTGAATATTAGGTAGCAACTACACTTTCTTTTTCCAGCCTTTTATTTGTCCTTCCCCTAATACACCTTCATCCCTCAATTGGAAATGAATACTGCATATTTGGGATTCCTGGCATCATAAGATTCCCTAATGCAACACATATTATCAAAACCAAATAAGTGTTTAATGCTGTGTTACAATTTATCGTTAATCAAACCAACCCCTATTCCTAAGGTGGTTTCCTTATTACCTCTCCTTATATTTACACAAATGACCAGGATTAGATACCAATGAGAATAAGTGATGGTTGATTTAGAGAACATGTTCCTAATTCAATCCCATACTTTAAGTTGAGACTCACATAATATTTTCTCTACATCAACTTTTCCATTTTGAAAAAACAATGAGATTTCTTTGTTTCCAAAGGTTTCATATTACTGCAACCCATATCCATTTCCATAAGAAATTCCCTTTGGAGTTACAACATTGCATAAAACTAATCTCACAGTTTTATCTACTGCATTGATAAACATTTTGGGCTTGTTGTCCATAATCGATGTCTCCCCAAACTACTTATCCTTCCAAAACTTTAAGTTTTCGTCATTACCCCACTACACATTCTAGGTTCACACTTTAAACATTTGTGGTGTTTAAAATTCCCTTAATGTCCTTCCATCACCTAGATATTTTGGGTTATTCCTTTCCCCAAATTCTTCCACCCATCATATTTTTTGACTCAAGAACATGTTTCCATAACCCCCTTCCGACAAATCCTAATATCCATTTTTTAATATTATAAATGATAAATTGCAAAATGTGTACACCAAAACAATAATCCTCTTGATGTAAAATTTTGTGTTAAAGATAGAGGTTTTTTAATTATTTTGAAATAAAAATAAATTATTCAAATTCCAATTGGGTTCTTTGTTTTTTTTTTCATATTCAAATTTCTCTAAAATTTTTAAAATTCAAATATTTTTATTAAAAGTAATTATAAAAATATATATAATTTTTTTATTGTGTAGGTTATTTTTCTATTGAGTAGGTGATTTTTCTATTAAATAATTATTTGAATTTAAAAAAGTAATTATTTAAAGGGTAAACTTGTAAGAAATTGGGTTCTTTGGTTTTTTCAAATTTAAAATTTCTCTAAAATTTTTAAAATTCAAACATTTCTTATTAAAAATAATTATAAAAATAAATAACTTTTTTTATTTTTTTCGTATGTAATTTTTGTTGTGTAGGTTGTTTTTTATTAAATAATTATTTGAATTTATAAAAATAGTTACTTAAGGGGTAAAATGGTAAGAATTTGGGTTTTTTTTTCAAACTCAAATTTCTCTAAATTTTTTAAAATTCAAACTTTCAATGTAAAATAAATAATTGTTAAATTTATTATATTTTAATATTATAAAGAACAAAATTGAAAAACAAAATTTGTACTAAAAAATGAGGAATTCGCGTTGTAAATTGTTATGGATAGTGGTTATGAAATATGATATTGTCATTCTTTAAAGAGTGGAATTGATCTTGCTTTCTATTTTTGAAAACGTTTGCATAAAGGATGTCTTTTTTTTTCCTTTCCAGTGATTAATTAATTAATTAATTAATTTAATGGGCTTGGAATTTGCTTTTTATGTATATTTGAACAGTATTTGAGAACCGTGTCAAATGTCAAACAATGATTCTGAGTTAATCAAATTGTACAATGTTAAAAAACTAAGTCAAATTCTTACGTCTTCCTAGCTGCGTAAGTAAGATCTGAAATGTTTATAAATGCAATCTTCTAGAGAAGTTCATAGTTACCCACTTCTAAGACCCAAAGCAGTTGTTGAATTCTAATAGCTGCAGTTAAGCTGTCACGCGTAACCTTTGAGAATTTAACACCTTTTTTTTGACAAACCATTTATACTTACCTCATCAACACCTTTATTTTCTACTGAGATGAAGACTCTTGATAATTAATTTCACTAACAATTTGCAGTAACATTAATCTGGAAGGTTTTTTCATTTACAAAATTAAAATTCTAAAGAGGTTGAGTATGGTAAATATTAATAAATTATCTAACATTTTTTATGATATAATCTTTGATTTTAGATAAGGCTGTTATGATGTATAAAAAATAAAGTATTTCATATAATACAGATGTGTGTGTATATATAAGTTTTGAAGTGAAGACTATTGCAAGTTGAAAAATCTCATAAGTTGATTCACCTGTTCAAGTGTACAACTGTGATGCTTGAAACTAGTATAGTAGTATGCACATGCTGTAGACAGAAAAGCTTGGGCCAATTTTAAAAGCATTTTCAGTCAATGGAGCATTTTCCATTCTTCTGGATATTGAATTTTTCAGAAGTGGCACCGAAAAACTGGAAGTGGAGACTTATATTGGACAACAATCCAAAAAATTTAACGGGTAAAAGTAAAAACTGAGTTCTGATTGAAAGCTTCTCCCACTAATTAACCAGATTGGAAGATTTGAAGCAACACGCTGAGTGGAAAACAAGGATCACTTCTATGACAAGTGAAAATAGGAGATGCTGCATATATTCAGCGTGGAAAATGAAGACAGCATTTCACATCACACTATATTAAGAGAGCGTGTTGAATAAAGAAAACTCACACTGGATACGACAAAATTTCTGTCATACTAAATGCCATTGAATAATGAGTTTTATTAATTAAGTTGGAACATTCTATATCACTTTATTCACGTTGAAAAATAAATTGTGAGTTTTATCAAATAGCTGCATAAAAATTTGCAATGATAGAAAGTATAGACTAAACTCTAAATCTTATTTCTCATACTTAATTATCCAAGCTTGCATTTCTTTTGTCATTCTACTTGAACTCATTGTAATTCTTTTTTTTGCAAGCCAGAAGGTCTTGCTTTTTATAATTAACTTTGTCACGGTTTGATACACAACCAGATAGCTTGAAAAAGTGTCAGATGAGAACGTAGTAAAAAAAATGTATGATTCATTCCTTCTTGTATGATTAACAAAAGAGAAGTAATAGCTTGTCGAACAATGAATGGTGACTACAAAATCTGATCACCAGCAAGGCCAGTATTACTTACAAGTGCTACATGAAAAATGTGCACTAGAAATCAAGGGAATTGGAATGACCCTCCAATTTGACTGCTGCTACCAGAGGGAGGGTCAATAGCAACCCAAAGGAGTGAGATAGTGATTGATATTAGACCTGACCATACAAACACAATAGTGGGTGTCCTACCCCTTCTACCCATTAGCCCTTTTGCAAAGGGATACAAATGAGCCAAAACCCAAAAGCTGAAAAACACACCTCCAAGCAAACTGCTCCATTGACGATCCTCACTGTATATAGTTCTGCTAACTGCAACAGCAATGGCTATCAAATTAACCATCATGATTGTGATTGGTGGTATCATAAGAGATGTCCACTTGAGGACATAGAGATCAGCATATTCGTCATTTTCGTCATCACCAGAAGATTTTGATGTCAGAGTGAAGGAAATCTCAATGCCAGCCATCACCTTTAGCAGACCCTGAAGCACGGCAGCAAGATGAGCACTAGTGCCTCCAATCAACCAGAACTGTTCATTCCTCCACCACTCTTCAAGCGCAATGCCAGACCACTTGATCTCCAAAACAGCAAGGATGACAAGGGTCAAGGTTATTCCCAAGAGGTAAACTAGGAAGTTGACTTGAAGGCTTTGAACAATGAACTGATCAGTGAAGAGTGAAAGAGCAGGAAGGAAGCAATACACAATAAGGAAGATGGAAGTGAAAGGGTAGATTCCAACATTGAGGTAAGCAATCCGCTGCAGAAATTTCAATCTAGAGCTGGCCAACAGAGCATTGTTGCGTGAAAAGAAGATCTCAACTGAGCCTGTTGCCCACCGAAGAACCTGGTGAAGCCGGTCTGTGAGATTGATTGGAGCAGTGCCCCGGAATGCATCCCTTTTGGTCACACAATATATAGATCTCCATCCTCTATTGTGCATTCTATAACCTGTCACAACATCCTCAGTAACTGACCCGTAAATCCATCCAATTCTAAGGCCCCATTCAGTTTAGTCCTCATACCAGCATGAGATGACATTGATGGCCTCAGCAACGGTAGCAGCATCAAGAGGATCCCGAGGGAGTGTTAGAGCACCGGGTGGACGTCCATATTTGATGGATGAATGATCAGCAAGGGGTAGCCCCTGGAACTCAGCCACCCTGATTGAATCAACAAGAAGACTGGAGTTGCCAAATTTCTTGGGAACAAAAGCAGTCATCATTTCTTCATCCTCAATGTCATTATTCCTCAATGACTGTTCCTCAGCACCAGCTTCAGAAATCGATGCCACTGTTGAAGATTTCTTATTCTTTCTACCAAACCAACCGGTCTCTTCCTTGTTCCGGGGTGGATCAAAGCCATAGAGAGCAGTTCTTCGAAATAGGCATCCTGTGCCAACATATACAGGACCTTGAATTCCATCAAGAGCACGCATATTGACATCAAAGAAGACAGTGTTGTGATTGGCATAGCGATCATTGGGGTCTATCCCTTCAAACCTTTGAGGAAATTGGACATAGCAGAGCCTGTCTCCACCACGGTCCATCATGAAGCACATTCCTTCTCTCAGGGCCTGAGAGTTATATATGTAATGGTCACAGTCAAGATTGAGAATGAAAGGGCCATTGGACATTATAGCTGAGGCTCGAACTAGGGCATTCATGGCCCCAGCCTTTTTGTTGTGATCATAGCCGGGTCGTTTTTCACGAGAAACATAGACAAGCATAGGAAGACGAATATCAACTTCAGTAAAATCCAAGGCATTTGAATCTGATGCGGTGCCAGTCAGTGGTTCATCACTTGGGGGTTTTAACATTACCTGCATTTTAGAGAGGGCATATGATCATTAAAATCAACGTTTTACACTAAAATATGTTACTTTTAAGTACAAATGAATAAAAACAAATGCGCTAAGCTAATGGATAATGAGAGTTTTAACCACTGAGGACCTGAAGCTTGGGAATACAGCTAACAAAACTGGGATGCAAAATATTAAGTACTAATGAATAATGAGAGTCTCATAAAGATTGATAACTACCTGTATGATACTGGCATGATCACCCCTGGAATTCTCTGGCGCAGCATTTGTCCAAGTGCCAGGCCAGTGAGTACCATCAGCCATCCATGTAGCTTTAGGAATTTTCAAATTCTCCATTGGTTCTTCATTTCCATTCTCTCTATGTTTCCTCATGGCTTTGATTTCTTGACTAGCATTATAAGCATCAGAGCGCCGCCTGATTGAATCAGGAAGGCCATTAATCCGAACCTTGAACTCATCATACTCACGCTTTACTCGTCTGCGGTCCCTCACAAAGTCAGAGCGCACTTTGTTCTTGTAGGGGTCTCTCTTGAGATTAAAATAAGATTCTGGGTTCCTGGGTTCAATCTCATGCTTCCGGCAAAAGGGAACCCACAAATTGGCAAAACTTGCAGCCTCTGCCATGGCCTCAAAAGTTAGGAGCGAACCACCATCATCAGAGACATAACATGAGAGTTTCTCAACAGGATAATCAGCAGCTAGAATAGAAAGAATGGTATTGGCAGTAACAAGTGGCGGTTCTTTTTCTGGATCAGCAGTTGACACAAACATATCTACTCCCGGAAGATCAGACTTCCCAGTAGGATTGGTGGGATTAGGAGTCTCAAACTTCTCTTTCAAAACATCAAGATCAGCAAAACGATTTACGGGGAAGAGCTTAGGAAACTGGTCAAGCACCCAGGAGAAGGCAAACCAGATTTCACAAACCACAGACATGCCCCACAGCCAGATTGCATCATCATTGGGGTTTTGGACCCTCCACTTTAGGAAGAAAACTAGAATCACTAGCCGAACAAATATAATGAGCCTGAAACTCAAAATAGCAAATAAAAGTTAATTTTAGATTAGTTATAGTTCATACGTTAATTGAGATACTATTGCTAATATATACGGAAGATAGAACGTATATCACACAGTGATCAATTCCAGAAGCTAGACAAATAATATTAATAGTAACAATAACAAGAAAACAGTCAAAGTTATGAAGCAGTAGCAAAGCACATTTTTTGTAACACATGATAGTTTCACCCATTCTCTGTCTTCCTTTTAAAAAGTAGATGTTTATGAAATATACTAATTCTTCAAAAGCGGGGGTACAATCATTTGCAAAGAAAACTAATTCAAATTGAATGCAAGATAATGGAGATTCCAACTTGAGTTAAAACTATCATCCATAATCCATAACATAAAATAAACATTGGATTGACACAGCAATGAGAAAATCCAACCTCACAAATGCATCTCCACTAGCACTGCAAAAAAGCAGGGTAAAATAAATTAAGAGGAAAAGAGACACATACCGATAAGGACTGAGAATTGCAGCAGAGATACTCAATTTCCGGGTCAAGGGCTTCCACTGCTTTTCATTGAATACATTTGGGTCGCCCCCCATCCATTCAGAACCAGATACAGAACTGGCATCAGGTTCAGACTCTTTGGGCCACATAGCATTTCCATATCCATAACTCCCCTTGCTTTCAAACAACCACTGAGCATGATCAAACTCATTAGTCTGGCTCCTCGTCAACGTCCCTGATTTCATCAACGACAACCTCCTCTCCATCTTATTAATCCTAGCACTAGGAGGCAAAGGCAGTGCCTGTGATTTCACCTCAGGCTCGTTGTAAGGCTCCTTGCAACCAGGGCAAATCCCCTCACCAACCCTCAAAGCATCTCTGTAACAATCCCTACAAATCTTGTAATCGCACTCACAAGGGACTACATCCAACCCTCTTTCGTCAGTCATGACCTTTCCATCACACCCAGGAACTGCGCAAGAGGACCCTTTTGCACCAGTCATCTGGGGGTGGCTGGATTCGGACTCAATCACCTTGTCCTTCAAATGGGCACGTGTGAGCTGGTTAAAACCACCGGTGAACAAAGAACTAGAAGCGTATTGATCCTCCGCTCTCCGAGAACTCGACCTCTCCAGAGAAATCTCCATAGGCTGGTTATCGGGCGTCGGAGGAATATGAACTGTGTAGGTAGCAAGGCCAACACTCCCATTCTCACCCTCCTGATCCAAATCATTGCTCAGCTGCGTGATATTCCGAACCATAGAGGATCCATGCTTGAATTTAGAAGCCATGGTAATGAACAACACTACAGAACCTGCAATTCAACACACCACCCACTACTTCATTTTATATGAAAGATGAAACTTTAGAATTGTTCAAAATAACAACAATTTCAAACACGGAAAACAAATAAAGAACAGCTCAGCCCTCGGTGAGAAACTCTGTGAATGTGTCAAGTGGCGAGACGAAACACATGAATTATAAAGAATTGCAATGCGAAAGAAAGTTTCTTTAAAATGTCTTACCAACTCAAAGACAACAACAACCAAGCGCGTGTCTGACGCCGTCAAGTGTCAACCTCTCTCTACAGAGGGAGCAAACAGGACTGAGTCCAACACAGACACCAATTTTCAAAACCTGCTAATCAAAAACGTCACAAAACCAAATCCAGTTAATAATTCCAACACAGAGAGACAGAACATAACAGATCACATCCTCGTCCACATTTAAATTAAATAAATCAATGCCGGCCAGCCACCTTAAACTGTGCTTGAACTTCAAACTTCAGAGTTGGTTTTGGGAGTTTGGTGAGGGAACGAAGCAAGGGTGTGTTTGGTGCTTTTACCGAATTGACGACAGCTTTTACGGTCGGAAAAGGAAAGAGAGAGAGAAAGAATATAAAGTCATATGATGTTCTAACAATGTGCCAATGATCACGGCATCTGAGAAGACAAAAGAATTTGCAAAGCATGCGAATAAATTAGCGTGATTCTCTTCTTTTATTACTGCGGAGAGGTTCTTTCGGGAATTACCAAGTATCTGATGATACCAAATGGATTTTGTTTTTAATCCAAACGTTTTCTACGCGGACGGATCAGTTTTCTACTGCTGCCAACTTCACGTGTTCTCTCTTTTCCACTGCATTCTACTCATTTGCTATATGCTTTTTAACTTTTCTAATTTAATTACTTTAAAAAAACTTCATGCAAAGATAAAAATCAATTAATTTCTTAAAGGTATATTAGTTTTTACAATAACTAGACAGGGAAATTTTAATTGCTGATATTAGTTTATAAAAACAATATACAAACAACATCTTATTCTAAGGTTATTGAGAGTATTTTATTGACAAAATTAACGTGTTTAATATTAATGATTTATTGCTTTTATGATTAAAAATTATTTTTAAATTTAAATTAGGTCGTTACTATTAAAGGATTTTCAAAATAGAACTTTTATATGATAATAATTATTTTTTCCTTTTTTAAAAAAAATTAAGTCTAATTTAATCTTATAAATTAATTTAAAAGGTAAGGTTGTAACTATTTATATACCCTGAAATGTTATTATCTTTAAAAAAATTAAAATAGATTATTTTTATATAATAATTATTATTTTGCTTTTTAAGATGTGAGTAAATAGTTATATAAAAATTTATCATAGACAAGGGTTATATTTATATTGCTATAAGTAGGAGGAGATCTATCTATGGTAAATTATCTTTTTTCCTCTCTCTTCTTCTTTTACTAAATCATGCATATTAAGGTTATTAGTGTTATTGGAAAGAATAAACATTTTTATCTTAAGCTAAAATTTGGCACACTTGTTGAAATTTTTTGAAAAAATATACCAAAAAGATCCAATGAGTTATCAATAAATTATATAAGATATAAAGATATTATCTTCAACCCAAATTGTTAAATTTAGGATTCAAACTCAAACATAAATTTCTTAAAACAATGTACATGTAATTTAAGTATAAACAAAAGTTTAAAGGTTGATATCTCTAAAATTATTTGGTTAAAAAATGTATAGATGTTTACATGTTGTTGGATTTCTTTGGTAACTTTTTGACTGAGTTTTTATTTTATAAACACATAGGGAGTAATAAAAATTAATGGAAATATATTTTTAATATAGAAAACAAAAGATTGTCATTATCAAAGTGATGATGCTATTAGTATATTGTAGTTCTTAAATTATTGTTTATAAATCTAAGACAAAGGATATCATTTTATAAGATCAAATAAATTAATGTGTATTATAAGATGGTGTTTTTCAAAACTTTATAAAGAAAGGAGGTTAATTTGATATGTTCCAATTGATTAGCAACAAGTAGATGATTCCAGCAAATAAATTGTCAAATAAATAAATTGAATAAAATGAATCAACATTTCATTATATATTTCCATCCTAAGCACTGCCGCTGATGCACCAAATCCAACCAAATGTATAGCATAGCAAAGGGTAAACCGCTTATTAATTAATAATTAATAATAAGATAATAATAAAAATAATAATAATTATTATTATAATAATACTCCATTAGATAAGGTTTTGGATAATATTAAATAACACCAATTAGCTATAATATCCTCAAAATGAATAGCAGCAAGTAAATCATTTCAGCAAACTATTATAAACAGTAAAATAAATAAAACTAAGTGAATAAACATTTTCTATCATATGCTCATGATACCAAGTGTATACCCTAACAAAGGGTGACCTTCGTAGCCCCAATAAGATAATTCTCAGTTAGATATTATTTGCACCCCTAAATTATCCTAATCTGGATATTGTAAATATTATGTTTCATGCATTTTAATTTTAATTTTAATAATTTAGTTTAAGTATAATTTTGTTCTTTTTATTATTGAAAACATTCCAATGTTTTATTCAATATAGTTAATATGAGAAAGGTGTATTATTTGTTTCCATACATGCATTTCAAAGATAAAAAGGAATAAAATAAACACATGTAGTAGGTTGGACTTGAATGCTTTGTATGAATTGGAAATTTTTTGAGGAAATGGGAAATTATTGATTTGATTGTTGAAAGAGATTGTTTAGATTAAGGTAAATAGAGTAGAAAGTGAAAGAAAATGAAAGAAAAGTATACACAAATTTATGAATAATGTGTGATTAGTATTTTTTGTAATTGATAAAAAATTGAATTTTAAATTTGATTGTGTTTAAAAATAATTGAAAAAAATATTATTTATTAATTTGTACATCTTTGTTGTTTGTAACTAAAACATTATTTCAGTGTAAGAACAGAATTTGAATAAAATAAAAATTATGTAAAATTGTTGAACATAGATAAATATTAAAAATTTATTTATTTTAATTAAAAGTAATAATATTTGTACACGTGTATCCGTATTTTTTATTTTTACTATTATATATATATATATATTTAAATAAAATATAAATTTATGTATATTTATTTAAATAAAATATTCGTGTGTATGAGAGACATAGAGAAAGCATGAAAATTATGTTATTGAGTTTCAATAGATTTGAGGAAGAAGAAAGATTCAAATTGGAAAGCAGCAATCGTCAGTGAAAATTGAAAAAATGGAAATATATTTCAGAAAATTAAATTAAAAAAAATTACTCTGCATTTTGATAACTATTTTAATATGTTTTAGAAAAAAAAATAGGAAATGAAGCAATGTTTATATTACGATAATAATACTAAATATTAATATAAGGATAAAATAGAAAAAAAATTGAGAGCAGTTAAAGATAAGAATCTTCTTTATATAGGTATAGATATAATTTATTTTTTAAATTAAAAAATAATAATATTAATATTCTTAATTATAAAAATTTAATTAAAAAATATTTTTTATAAATAATATTATTATTGTTATATTTTGTTTTTATAATAATAATATTATTATTATTATATAAATTTATTTTTTTATTATAAATAACTATATTTTATATATTATAATTATATATATTTTTATTATTAGGTATTACTATTTATTTTTATTTATAATACTATTAATTAAGTATTCTTATTAATAATATTATTAAATATTTTTATTACATCAATTTATCTAATATTTTAATATATTTTTGTATTTTTAATCTTATTATATTATATATATTATATAATAATGTTATTATTATATTATAAAATTTGAATTAACAATATAATAATTTATTCTATATATTTATAAATAAATAATTTATCTAAAAATTAAAAGAAAAATCACATAATAAATAGGAAGGATAACTGATTTTTCTTTTGGAAAAAATATATAATCAATTATCTTTTAGAAAAAACGCATATCTACTTGATAATCAATTATATGATAGTTTTATTTCACGTAATCAATCGATTTGCAAATATTCATAATCGATTAACAAAACTTCTAATTTATGTAATCTTACTTCAAAACACCACTAAAACAACACCAAATCACCACAACAACATTGCAGACATCAATCTATCACTCATAACCACTAATTTCATTAAAAAAATAAAGATAACAAGATAAAATAAGTGTTACAACTGACTTTTCTTCATATTTCTTTACTCATGTGTGAAGAATTATCAACTTTTCTTGTCTTTGCATGCTCATATTTTCACACACATCACTAAATACAAACAATCACAGTCAACTCAAATTCATTCGGCTAAGTAACGAGGTGTAAATGAAGAGTTCAAAAATAAAATAAAAATCAACCAATCAATCACATAATCCATCAAAATATCTATATTATTTCAGTATAAGACGAATATATCCATTTATTAGTTTCACGATAATTATCATAACATTATTATATTTGTAATTACTTACTTAAATATTAGAGTTTTTTTATTTTCCAAATATCATGATTATTCCCGTCCGAACAAAAATAATTACACATACGATTACATTTTTTAAAAGAAAATAACATAAAAAATTTTACACTTCATATTATTTTTCTTATTATTGGTCATTGTTAAAAAAGATGAGAACGAGAAGAGTTAACAATAAATTAAATCAACGATCTTTTATATGTTGGCATATGATGATGAATTTTAAATTATGAAATATAATTAAAGTGAATAATTCCCATAAACAGCCCATATATGTAGAAGAGAGTGTTTTTAAGTAAAGGTATTAAAAAAAGCAATATGAAGAGAAAGAATGTGGTGTTGTTACTTTTACTTTACAGAATGCATAGGAATGGATGAAGGATATTCCCGCGTAGCAGAAGAGCATGTGAAAGCCGCAAAGTATGAATCCAATAGCTTCGTGGCTTCGCATAATGTGGGTCCCTTTACCTTCTATATCCGCGTGGCCCCCACCTCTTTTCTTCCGTTGCCTCGCCCTAATTATTGCTAAATTTTTGGAAAAAAGTCCTAATCTCTAACCCATTGCATTTCTCTTTTTCTTATTTTTCTCTCTCTTCATACTTTCTATGCTTCCATCCTTATTATTTTAGCTTCAAGAAGGAGGAGAGGATTCATTTTGTTTCTTATTTTTAGAAATTTAAATGTAAAGTAAGGAGTTTTAAATTGAATAAAGAAGGATAAGATAAGTGGTACATAGGGAAACAAATTTACAAATTTATAATTTTTTGGTTTTCTTTGGTGGAAGGTGGTATTAAAGTCATGGATTAACCCATGACTCATAACTCATTAGGTTAGCTACTATCTCTTCGTGTGTTATAGTTATATTTGGTTTATGTTATATGTTTTGTTATGTTCTATACTATATATATATATATATATTATAGAAGGGTTGTTTTGTAAAAATGTTTTTTTCATATATGAGAAATACACAAACAATTATATATGTATTACAATTATTACAATACATTCAAAAATAATGAAATATCGTTTTCAATATGGTGTTAGAGCAGGTTGAAAAACCTACTCTTCTTCCACACGCACCTCTTTGTCATTTTTATTCTTCGATCATTCTTCATCTTCTTTCCTTGGTCATTTTTAATATCGATGGAATCTTCAACCACAAAATGCATAATGCCATGAATTTATTCTCCAATACATCAAGCATCTATTACTTACACTCGGGGGAGAATTTTATAACATTTCTTGTATCACCGTTGTTTAATGACACAGATTACTAGTCTTGGAGTAGGAGTAGGAGTATGAGAAAAGTTTTATTTTCTAAGAATAAATTGAAATTCTTAGATGATAATATTAAAATTTCAGATGGCGCAACCTATGAAGCTTGAAAGAGATGCAATGTCATGATCCTCTCTTGGATTACAAGAACCTTGGAATCACATATTGTTGAAAGTATTGTATACATCGACATAGCTAAAATTTTGTGGGAATACCTAAAATAAAGATTTTCAGGGTTTAGAATTTTAAATTTGTTGCAAGAGATACATTCGGTGAAGCAGGGAGAAAAGAGTGTCACACAATTCTATACTAATTTGAAGACTCTATGGGAGGAATTTAAATCTTTGAGACTCATCCCAGTTTGCAAATGCAACATAATATGTAGTTGCACGTTGTCCAAAATCATTGGAATTACAGAGAATAAAAAATATGTATTATGCTTCTTGAAAGGGTTAAGCAATATCTTTAACATTGTGAAGACTCGTGTGCTATTAATAGAATCGCTTACGAATATTAACAAAGTGTTTTCCTTGGTCATATAGCAAGAAAGAGAATTGACTGAGATTGTTGTTCATGAGAGCAATGTCTTTACGAATAATACTAAGAAATGAGGTAATTAGAATACTACTAAGAAACTGAATTGGAAGGCTCAAGGATGTGGGGGTGGAGAAATCATAGCAGAGGCAAAGGACAAACAATTGATCAGGGAAAGCAATGCACTTATTTGTCACAAGATGAATCATACAATCGATGAATGTTATTTCAAACACAGATACCCACCTTGGTTTAAATAGAGACAAGATTATGCTCTGGATACAATTTAGACAATAAAAACAAGCAAGTTTGTAGTCTTAATGTTTGGGACATTTTTATGCAAGAGAAAAGTTGAGAATATACACAAGGTAGTAATTCCAATCCTTTTACTCCTAGGAAAATTTAGAAGTTGTTAAATCTTTTGCAAGATTCATCCAATCATAGCATCAATCAATTACAAAGACACAGGGTGGTCATCTGCTAAAGATTTAGAATCAGGTATAACCCATTGGATACTTGACACGAGAGCTATTAACCATGTCACACATGATAAAACTCATTTTTTTTCCTTTTAAAAGATAAAACTTATTAAAATAAGATTACCTAATGACACTTTTGTTACAACAGAATACACTAGCATAATTAAATTTTTTGAAGTGTTTGTTATTTTTAATGTGCTATACATACATGATTTTACCTTTTATTTGATATATGTGCAAAGGTTAATTGAAGATGTGAATTGCAAAGTAATATTTTCTTAAAGGTTTGTCAGATTCAGGATAATGCTACATTTAGGACGATTGGTCAAGCTAACTTGGATAGATGATTATACTATCTTTAGAGTTTTACATATGTTTTTATAGATTTATAAGTTTGTGCTAATAATGTTTTTGAATTGTGAAAATATAAATATTGATGTTTGATATTTTAGGTTAGGACAACCTTCGAATAGAATTGTTGAACAAATGTGCACCAAGTTTTCTTATATACGTTCTAATGGTAGATTTGTGTGATACATGTCATTTTGCAAAGCAACATAGATTGCCTTTCCAACAAAGTGAATATGTTATTTTAAGAGCTTTTGAACTTATTCATATTGATATGTGGGGATCAATTGCTAATACATATATTCACTGTCATAAATTCTTTTTTACTATTATTGATGATTATACTAAGCATACTTGGGTTTATCTCATGAAAACAAAGGGTGAAACTAGATTGTTTTTGTCTAATTTTGTCCTATATGTTAAAACTAGTTCAATCTTAATATTAAAACTGTTATGACTGATAGTGAGAATTTTTTTTACTGTAATGAGTTATATAACAGAAACGGTATTGTGCATAAAAAATCATGTGTTGAAACTCCTCAACAAAATTATGTTGTAGAGCGTAAACACCAAAATAGTTTGAACATTATTCGTAGTTTAATTTTTCAATCCAATTTTCCTAAAATATATTGGTCTTATGTTGTTTCCAATGTATGCATATAACCAACCGGCTTCCTCCCATGACTGATGGAAGAGGCCCAAGCTTAGGCCCTAGTTCAGGCCCAACAACTAGGTCCATGGCAAAGAGGATTCAAGAAGATTGGGACTCTGCTACTGATGGCAGAGAAACTTTTCTTTATATGTTCAAAGAGGACCACAAGAAGTAAAGCCCAAGCCATGAGATCTAGTTTCTTTATTTGTAATTTTAGTAGAATAGGGTTCCTTTAGCATAATGGGGGAGGTGTGCTTATCAT
>Ga0123342_1004467_pt1 | contig 21322 bp, 12 predicted proteins | sample Turbeawhitnodule_FD_89960 | JGI IMG/M metagenome (GOLD analysis project Ga0123342, IMG submission 89960) | Root nodule microbial communities of legume samples collected from Mexico - Turtle bean Mexico white nodule | ecosystem: Host-associated > Plants > Roots > Nodule | place: Mexico: Nepantla...
GCAAACAACATATGAAAGTACTTGTGTGAATTTTTTCAGCGCAATACGGACGCAGAATGAAAATTGCAGAAAGTAGGGCGAAGTTTCACAAGTTTTGGTAAATGATAGCCTTGGTTTGAGCGAATATTTCTGAAAAATTATCCCAAAATAGTTTTTTCCCAAAATTCCACGTAAGAATATCACTGAATTCGGGACAAAACGCGACAAATTTCAGGTCAAACGGATGGGTGTTAACCCACAAAAAAAATCAAACAGTTACACGAACGAACCTTCCTTTCAGCCCTGGCAGTGATCAATACAAAATTTATTGCCAACCTTGTGGGACAAATCTGGGGCTCAAATCTCAGCCAAAACTCAATAGACACAGTGAGGAACGTCTGGTAAAAATTTCATACCAAAACACCCAAGGAGTAAGGCGTAGTAAGTCCCAGAATAAGAGTGAACAAAACTGGTTTTCTGAAAACAAAACGTCCAGGCTTTTCGTCCCCGTATCTTCTTTTTCTGATTCTTTTATGGATGTGCCTCCTTACCTGGGTGCAAACAAAATATGAAAGTACTTGTGTGAATTTTTTCAGCGCAATACGGACGCAGAATAAAAATTGCAGAAAGTAGGGCGAAATTTCACAAGTTTTGGTATATGATAGCCTTAATTTGAGTGAAAATTTCTGGAAAATTCTCCCAAAATAGTTTTTTCCTGTATTTCCACGTAAGAATCTAAACTCAATTTGGGACAAGACACGACAAATTTCATGTCAAACGGATGAATATTGACCCACGAAAAAAATCAAACAGTTTCACACACGAACGAACCTTCCTTTCAGCTCTGGCAGTCATCAATAAAAAATTTATTGCCCATCTTGTGGGACGAATCTGGGGCTCAAATCTCAGCCAAAACTCAATAGACACAGTGACGAACGTCTAGTAAAAATTTCACACCAAAACACTCAAGGAGTAAGGCGTAGTAAGTCCCAGACCGAGAGTGCACAAAACTGGTTTTTCGAAAACAAAACGTTCTGGCTTTTCTTCCCCGTATCTTCTTTTTGTGATTCGTTTATGGACGTGCCTCCTTACCTGGGTGCAACCAACTTATGAAAGCACTTGTGTGGATTTTCTCAGCGTAATACGGACGCAGAATAAAAATTACAGAAAGTAGGGTGAAATTTCACAAGTTTTGCTAGAGGATGATAGTCTTGGTTTGAGCGAAAATTTCTGAAAAATTCTCCAGGAACAGTTTTTTCCTGAAATTTCACATAAGAATCTCCACTGAATTCGGAACAAAATGCGACAAATTTCAGGTCAAACGGATGAGTATTGACCCACGAAAAAAATCGAACAGTTTCACACACAAACGAACCTTCCTTTCAGCCCTGGCAGTGATCAATAAAAAATTTATTCTCAATCTTGTGGCACAAATCTGGGGTTCAAATCTCAGCCAAAACCCAATAGACACAATGACGAACGTCTTGCAAAAATTTCAGACCAAAACACCAAAGGAGTAAAACATAGTATGTCGCAGACCGAGAGTGAACAAAACTGGTTTTCCGAAAACAAAACGTCCTGGCTTTTCTTCCCCGTATCTTCTTTCTAAGATGCGTTTATGGACGTGCCTCCTTACCTGGGTGCAAACAACATATGAAAGTACTTGTGTGAATTTTTTCAGCGCAATACGGACGCATAATAAAAATTGCAGAAAGTAGGGCGAAATTTCACAAGTTTTGGAAGAGGCCTTGGTTTGAGCGAAAATTTCTGAAAAATTCTCCCGAAATAGTTTTTTCCTGAAATTTCACGTAAGAATCTCCACTGAATTTGGGACAAAACGCGATAAATTTCAGGTCAAACGGATGAGTATTGACCCACGAAGAAAATCAAACAATTTCACACACAAACGAACCTTCCTTTCAGCCCTGGCAGTGATCAATAAAAAATTTAGTGCCAATCTACTGGGACGAATATGGGGCTAATATCCAAAACTCAATAGACACAGTGACGAATGTCTGGTAAAAATTTCACGCCAAAACACCAAAGGAGTAAGGCATAGTAAGTCCCAGACCTAGAGTGAACTAAATTGGTTTTTCGAAAACAAAACGTCTTGGTTTTTCTTCCTCGTATCTTCTTTTTGTGATTCGTTTATTGTCGTGCCTCCTTACCTGGGTGCAAACAACATATAAAAGTACTTGTGTGAAGTTTTTCAGGGCAATACGGAAGCATAATAAAAATTGCAGAAAGTAGGGCGAATTTTCACAAGTTTTGGTAGAGGATAGCCTTGGTTTGCGCAAAAATTTCCGAAAAGTTCTCCTGAAATAGTTTTTTCCTGAAATTCCACGTAAGAATCTCCACTGAATTCGGGACAAAACCCGAAAAATTTCCGACAAATTTCAGGTCAAACGGATGAGTATTGACACACGAAAAAAAATCAAACAGTTTCACACACGAACGAACCTTCCTTTCAGCCCTAGCAGTGATCAATAAAGAATTTCTTGCCAATCTTGTGGGACGAATCTGGGGCTCAAATCTCAGCCAAAACTCAATAGACACAGTGACGAACTTCTGTTAAAAATTTCACACCAAAACACCCAAGGAGTAAGGCGTAGTAAGTCCCAGACCGAGAGTGAACAAAAATGGCTTTCCGAAAACAAAATGTTTTGGTTTTTCTTCCCTGTATCTTCTTTTTGTGATTCGTTTATGGACGTGCCTCCTTACTTGGGTGCAAACAACATATGAAAGTTCTTGTGCAAATTTTTTCAGCGCAATACGGACGCAGAATAAAAATTGCAGAAAGTATGGCGAAATTTCACAAGTTTTGGTATATGATAGCCTTTGTTTGAGCGAAAATTTCTGAAAAAATCTTCCGAAATAGTTTTTTTCCTGAAATTCCACGTAAGAATCTCCACTGAATTCGGGACAAAACTTAACAAATTTTAGGTCAAACAGATGAGAATTCACCCACGAAAAAATCAAACAGTTTCACACAAGAACGAAATTTCCTTTCAACCCTGACAATATCAATAAATAAATTATTTCCAATCTTGTGGGAGGAATCTGGGCCTCAAATCTCAGTCAAAACTCAATAGAGACAGTGACGAACGTCTCGTACAAATTTCATACCAAAACACTAAAGGGGTACGACGTAGTAAAACCAGACCGAGAGTAGACAAACCGGGTTTTCTGAAAACAAAACGTCCTGTCTTTTCTTCCTTGTATCTTCTTTTTGTTATTTGTTTATAGATGTGCCTCCTTACCTGGGTGCAAACAACATATGAAAGTTCTTGTGTGAAGTTTTTCAACGCAATACGCATCCAGATTAAAATTGCAGAAAGTATGACAAGATTTAACAAGTTTTGGTAAAGGATAGCTTTGTTTTCAATAAAATTTCTGAAAAATTCTCCAAAAATAGTTTTTTCCTGAAAATCCACGTAAGAATCTCGACTGAATTTCGGACAAAACGCGACAAATTTCAGGTCAATCAGATGAGTATTCACCTAGGTAAGAAATCAAATAGTTTCACATAGAAAGGAACCTTCCTTTAAGCCCTGACAATGATGAATAAAAAAATTATTGCAAATCCTGTGGGACGAATTTGAGGCTCAAATCTCTGCCAAAACTCAATGGACACAATGAAAAATGTCTGGTAAAAAATTCATACCAAAATACCCAAGGAGTAAGGCGTAGTAGGTCCCAGTCCGAGAGTGAACAAAACTGTTTTTCCGAAAACATAACGTCCTGGCCCAGAATAAAATTGCAGAAAGTAGGGCGAAATTCCACAAGTTTCGGTAGAGGATAGCTTTGATTTTCAAAAAAATTTCTGAAAAATTATCCCGAAATAGTTTTTCCTGAACTTCCACGTAAGAATCTCAACTAAATATGGGACAAAATGCGAAAAAATTCAGGTCAAACGGATGAGTATTTACCTAAGAAAGAAATCAAACAGTTTCACACACATAGGAACCTTCCTTTCAACCCTGGAGGTGATGAATAAAAAATTTATTGTAAATCCTGTGGGACGAATTTGGGGCTCAAATCTCAGTCAAAACTCAATAGACACAATGAGGAATGTCTGGTAAAAATTTCAGACCAAAATACCCAAGGAGTAAGGCGTAGTAAGTCTCGGACCGAGAGTGAACAAAACTGGTTTTTCGAAAACAAAACGTGTGGCTTTACTTCCCTGTATCTTCTTTTTGTGATTTGTTTATGGACGTGCCTCCTTACCTGGGTGCAAACAACATATGAAAGTACTTTGTGAATTTTTTTCAATGCAATTTGGACCCAGAATAAAATTGCAGAAAGTAGGGCGAAATTTCACAAGTTTCGGTAGAGGATATCTTATGAGATTCTCTATGTATAGACCCCTTTGACTTTAAAATTTTATTTTCTTTCAATTTTTCTCTACTGTTTTCTTATTTATTATTGTGACAAATCTAACAATTGCCATCGCCTATAGAGATAAGAAAAAAGAAAGTCAAGAAGTTAAAAACATGACAACTAAGTTTGACATCAAAAAGTTTTTCGGGAAGAATAACTTTGGATTGTGAAGAATCAAGATAGAGATCATCTTGGTATAACAAGATTGTGTTGATACTTTAATGGGTGAGGCGAATATGCCACCATCTATGTCATGAAAGGAAAAGGTGACATGATCAACAAAGCTAGGAGTGCCATAATTCTATGTTTTGGTGGTAAGGCACTAAGGAAAGTTGCTAAAGAAAAAATTGTTGGTCGATCTAGGAGAAACTTGATAATGACTTAGTCTTTGCCATACAAACTTTATTTGAAGTAACAACTTTATTCGTTCTGGATGATTAAGTCAAGAACAATGGTGGAGCAACTAGCGGATTTCAACTTCAAGGAAGCTTGATGATGAGAATAAAATTTTACTTCTTCTTAACATCTTGTTCTTCTTAACATCTTGTTTAAGACGTATCAACATTTTAAAGATGCTTTATTATTTTAGAAAGAGCAGATTATTTTACACAATAAAAACAAGAATGGTGTAAAATAGTTTATATTTGAATGATTGTTTTCTCTGGTTACATACTAGTTGTTTTGATCACAGTTTAAGAACAAATATTACTACAACACAAGACAAGTGCTAGTGTTCCTTTTCTAAAGCCTCTCCAATGACACTATTCACTGCTTGAAGTATCCAAATCCACCCTAGGTGTCTTTGCCTTGGCATCCATGTCTTCAAGCATGCAAGTCTCTCCTTCATTGCTGCTTTCACTAGAAGCTGTATCACTCAGCGTGTGCAATATTGTCACTTTTTTTTGAGTTGCATCTTGAAATGAGTAGCTTTTTGTTCTTCCCACATGATGTAAAGGAAGCATAGGTTTTGGTTGTGAGCCAGTCTTGTCCCTTCCCAAACTATAGGTGGTTGAGAGCTTCCTCTCTATACACTCCCTTTCTCTTGCTATATCACCCAACTTTTCAAAAATTTCACTGTCCATTGTTTCCTCTGCAGCTTTTTGCTCAAGCTCTGTGATTGTCCTGTCCAAAGCTTTCTTTTTCAGCTGAAGAGAGCACTAAAAGATACCCAAAGAATAACAATAAGTGAATTATGATATAAGGAAGGTACCATTCTTCTTTGGTGAAAGTAATATGACTGTCCTTAAGAACATGTTTGGTAGAGAGAAATAAAAAATAAGTAAAGTGGAAAGAAGAGAAATAAGGAGAAAATTAAAGTTGTTTGGTTTAAAATTATTTCTCATCCTTACTAGTTCACTATTTATTGGTGTAACAGTAATTAAACCATGGCTGAATAAGAAGCATTCAAACTTATATCTTAAGTAATAAAATAATATAAATTATAAAAGAATAATTCAAAATGTTTTCTACATGGGTTTTGGACTAGTTAGACAAATCAAACCGGCTTGTAAAGTGAGATTTGCACTCACTTATATACTATGAAATTTTTTAATCTTTAGTCGATATGAGATCTCCAACAAGACTAGTTAGACAAATCAAACCAGGGTACTTGTTTTTAAAAAAATAAGCTATTGCATGAGGCAGAAGAAGAGGGGAAAGGAAGAAAAACAAGATCAAACAACAGAATTTCAGACTAACTCTCTTGTCAAGGAAGCTTCCAAGGCCTTGATCTTTGAGCTTCTCTTTTGCCCAAAATGTGCAGCAGAATCTTACAAGTCCAACTAGTACCAACATGAGAGCAGACTCAAAGAACAGAAACAATACTATGGACCTTTCGTTGCCTGCAAAAAAAAACACTTAATACTAAGCTCAGTTCTTAATATGATGCCACATTCTCTTAATTTATAAAGTTGCACATTACCTGTGTATATGCTGACAAGCTTGGTTCTTTCTTGAGAGCAGCTTGATGCAAGCTTCTGACCTGTGAAGTGATGAGAGAAATTGCATGAACAGAAATTGTTATCACCTTTTATAGAAAGAAAATTGAAGTTGTACTTTTTTACACACTAAACTAAAACCAAGACACTGTAGTTTTGTGTGTTTAGAAACACTCAACTAAAACACTCTTTACGTAACAGATAAAAAAAGTTGATGAAAAAAAAATAATTCAGTGATTACTTTCTACAGATTTAAAAAATGGAAACTAATTTACATTTATCTGAAGGTAGGTGAAGAAAAGATAGAAAAGATCTGGACCTGTAGTACGGCATTGCAGTGGGGTGCCAATCTCTGCTGTGAAGATTAGGATCAATCCATTATTAGTTCATTCAAACAAACAACTTCATATAAAAAAATAATTCCCAACGGTAAATATTCCATGGAATTTTTTTGCTTTCCAGTTTGTAATCAAATGAATGATCAACATTCTGCAGAAAGGCCACCAAGTGTTCAATTTCTTATCTGTTGATTTAATAGGAGCAACCTTAATGAAGTCTAAAAAGTTATTTAGTACCCTTATTCAATCTCATCAAGAATACTAACAAATTTGTCATGATTGATCCATGTTTACTATATTGATGAGTTTTACCTTGGCTATCATTTATTGAATAATACCAAAAGAAAAAAGAATGATTAGTTAAGAGAGTACACTCATACTTGAGGCAGCAAGGAAAGCAAGAAGTGTCTCCTCATTCATGACAAAATGACTTAGATCACTCTCAGAAAATAAGGTAGAAACATGACCTGATTGAATCAACCACGCAGAAAAATAGTTAGTTTGTTGCTGCTAAGGAAACTTCATTTTCAGTGTATGTGTGTTATGAGGAATGAGAACTGAGAAATTTGTACCAGGATATCTTTCAGACCAATAGATTGATCCTGTAGCAGGAACCAACATAGTGAATAATGCCCCTTTTGGTCGAATTGCTGAAACAAGAGTGTATTCACCAAATGTGTGGCTAACTTTCCCTTCCATCTCTATCTGTGAACTGTACACTGCAAATCCAGAGCAATCAAGAAATGGTCCAACTTGAATCATAGAGTTCTTTGCATTCATTCTTGAGAATTTCTTAAGAACCCCATTTGGAGAAAATGAGTATAGGAATCCATCCAATGAACCAATAGATATCCATCCTGTTACACCAAGTGTACTCCAGTAAAGTAAGTTCATATACCACAAACAAATGGTTGTACTTGTAAGGAATGCAAGCAACACTCTATTACTGATTTTTTTTAATTACCAAATTTAGGAGTGAGGTGGGACTCATTAAACATGAAGTGGACTCACAATTGGAGTATTTTTCAATAAATTCCAACTAATAATAAATAATAGCTGTAGTGATATTTCAGGTTAATGCAGAATATACATATACATGATACACACTTAAAATAACGGGGCAAGTATGAAGATAGATAAAATTCAAATTTGAAATCAATTTTTTGAATGTAAAGGTGATAAAAGTAGATCCTTCACGCAGTTCCATTGCACATAGTGTGCCTCACAAAAATTATTATGGTAAAAAGAGTGAGAACTAGGAAACAGAAGGTAACTGGGAGAAAAGAAAAAGTATGGGCAGTATGAACATATATAAAACTTTAGGTTAGATATCAATTTTTGCATGTAAAGGTGATAAGGGTAGATTGTTCATGCAGTTCCGTTGCATGTTGCCTCAAACAAAAAGGATTATTGCAAAAAGAGAACTAGGAAACAAAAGGTAACTGGGAAAGAAGAAAAATGATCATAAGAAATAGTTTTATGGTTAGGCAGTGACAATATAAAACAGTTTTATAATGTCGTTCAATATCAAAACCACTATGTATGGTAAAATTTATTACACTTTGTATAACCATGTTTATCACAAAGGAATGTTAAGTTCTCTATATAACATTAGTTTAATTGGGAGACCCCATATACAGGTTTAAATCAATGAAGTTTGATTTTGTAGGGTAAGGCTTAAAATAATCTAACAGCAAAGGACTTACCATTAGAGTCCACTACAGGTGCAGAGTCAACTTTGCTTAATGGCCCTATACTTCTCTGCCACAAAACATTACCTGAAAAGACATCCAGAGCCAGAACAAGAGCCATGGTTGGAACTGTTACATACAGATGACCATTGTTTCCAGGAGTTATAGTGAAATTTTTGCTTAGTGAACTGAAATCCTGAATCCATCTAAAGTAACGGCTTCGAATCGACAAACAATAGAGTTCCCCTTCTGTGTTTGAGATCTGCAAAGGCAAAAAACAAATGTACTTTCAAAGAAGTCATATTAATCCAGGGAAATGAACATTTCTCAGCATGATGAAAGTATACAACACACACACACTAAGACAGCACTAAAGGGCTTGTTTGTTTCAACTTTTGGAAACTCATCAGTTTTTAGAAATGAAAAAAAAAATAGTCGTTTGATATAACTAGTTTTCAAAAAAATGTTGTCAAAAGTAGTTTCACTTTTTAAAATAAATGAAAATAGATATCTTCCCAGCTGTTTTGATTTTCTACTTCTAGTTTTCTGTTATTCAAATTCTTCCTTGACTACCTTCTTTTCTCACTCAGATTGTCTAAAAATTAGTTTATAAAAACTGTTTTATACGACAATTTTCAATAACTAAGAAACAAACACACCCTAAATTACCACCAAAATCCATTTCGTGAGATTGTTGGTATCAAGTACATTTTTAATTGAGCAAATAGTGTGTGAACTAACAATGCAATAACAATTTTACATCATCATCTAATCATAAATCGTTATATATGCTAAGTTAAGTTAGTGGACTTCTACAACAACTTCTTTAAAATCACAGATGATTTATGATTGGTTAAAAAGATATGTATATGCTTTTAGTGAATATTTTTTAAACCCTTTTTGATTACTATTAAGGAACTATAACTTACACCCTTTCCACATTGCCTGAGCCTACATATAGCTTCAGTTCGAATGCGAAAAATGGATCTACTTTTGACTTAATCCAATATCAGTGCTAAACTCAAAGGAGAGAATAAATATGTATGACAGTAAACCAAGGATGAGTAAACCTTACATATATACTAGCCTCACATTGATCAAGCACAGGAGCAGAATTAAAGTAACAATCTGTAATATTTTTCCTGCATCCTTGACGGTAGCCAAATTGGTAAAGCACAGGTCCCACACTCCAAAGCAAACGTCCATGTGAGTGATATGCAAAGAGTCCTCTATTATTGACATTGATGTAAAGAGTTGAGCCTGATGTGCTCACAGAGAGCCCTATAATTTCAGCCTCTGCTGGTTGCCCTGGTCCTGGACCAAAGAAAACTTTTGCTTCTGGCTCAGAAGCTCCAATGCTTCCATATTTAATCACCAATATTCTGTTATCAGCTACCAAGTATATCTGCAATTGCCTTGCAAAAATCAGCAACCACCATCACCCCACCACAGGCAAAAGCCTCCCCTTTCTCCCATCAAGCATGAAGGATTACATTGGTCAATAAAAGCCCCTTGAGTGAGTAAAAAGTGTATGTATACTAGCGATGTAAAAGACTTTATCACTTCACTTTTCTTGGCTCACAAATTCTCATGTATAGAAGTTTATTGAGCTTTACACTACATATCTTAAAAGTTACACCATAATAACCTATGGTTTTTGTTTTTTTTGGGTATGTAAATACAAACATTCAAGCAAGGAAAATTATTTCTCGCCCATTTCTTCACACTTTTTTGTTGATTTCCCTTTTAAGTTGGTGTTGCTATTAGTTTGCTTCGTGAGTGCATGAATCAACCATGATAAAAGAAATTAAATTTAACTATTCATTACATTTCTGTAGTCATAAAAAGTTTCTCTTTTAGTTCTTGCATTTAAAGATATCTCCTTTAGTCTCAGCACACACATTTCTTAGTCCTAACCAACAAGGAATACCCCAGTAGTGCAGAAAACAAGAAAATCCTCAAGTTCGCAATAGATTTATACATGAAAAAAAAATGATAAATGTAAATTCAAAGCAATGCAACATGAAATAAAAGTGTGAATGTGTGGCAACCAATTAATAAAAGTGGTTTTAGATCACCTTGCCATGACCTCCACGAACTGGGGCAGTACCAAGGTTGCATTTGTAGTCCAAATGCAAGGTCCATGCAATGGTTCCGTTGCTTTCAAATGCAAAAAAGTTGGTACGAGAACAAGCATAGATCCTTCCATCATCGTCTCCAAGAAGAGGTTTGGAAAGCCAGTGATATGAAGAGACAGAAAGAGAAGAGATGGTAGCAAGCAAAACCAATACGAGGAAGAAAAGCAAAAGGGTCATTGCACATTGCAGAACCACGCAAGTTACTGTTGTTGTCGTAACCGTTATTGCTTCATGACAGTTACCATTTTGTTTTTTCGCTTTGAATTTGTCTCTTTGAATTTCTGTTTTTTTTTTTACCGATTCGTTTTATGAATCCAAATAAATAAAAGATGAGAATTTGGATGTTAAACTGTTTTGACAGCATATATCCTTAACATTTGTAGAAATATAAAATTAGACATTTCAGTTTTATACGTAACCAATCTCTTTCACAATTACAATGTCCATTGAAATTTTGTACATTCATCGTGTTTCAAAAATTGTCTGAGAATAAGGCTATATTGTTTCTGTTAATTTGTTATATTAAAAAGTTATTAATTGGGAATATCTTGTTTATTTATTTTCCCTCTCGTGCCATTCAAATTTTTCTTTCTAACTAAGCATTTTCCTTTAGCATGTGATTGTGTTATTCAATGACTTCATTATGACTTTTCAGTTGTCAAGCAAAGAAAATAGAACTTGGATTTTTTAAGAAGTTTTTCTAGTTATTTCGTTAGCTTAAAGGGTACCCTTTCTCTCGTATGCCCTACTAAAATGAATATTGGCCTATTTTTGACACGATAATTTTTTACACCTTCTCTTCTTATCCTCCATTTTTTGGAGGGGTGTGTGTGTCTTGCTTGGCTTGTTTGGTATACATATTTCAGGACCTCCATACCTTCTTCTCTCACCTCCATATATTTTCAAATTTTTAAAAATGTCCCTCTATACTATTTCAGATTATGTAATCTGGAAGTCATTTTTCAAATTTGTAATTAGCTTCCGGATTAAATAATCTGGAAGCCTTTTTTCATATGCATGATTAATTTCTGGATTACATAATCCGGAAGTCTTATTTAGCTTCCGGATTATGTAATCCGGAAGTTTTTTTTCAAATGAGTTTCCAGATTACATAATCTAGAAACTACTCTATGAAAATGACATAAGAAGATAAAAATGTATTTTCATGTTGTGTATGGAGGTGGCAGAAGAAGATATGGAGTTGCAGGAAGAAACAGTCATATTTCATGTTTACCTTTTTCCTTTCCTTTCTAAATTTTGTTTATTTTTCTTTTTAAAGGTTTGTTGTAGATCGACACTTTTATGCTATAAAGTGGTTGGTGTTGTTGTGATAGTGGGGGTGGTGGTTGTTGTGGTGTAGACTGTGGTTGTTTTGTGCAATTTTCAAAATTTTCCTGCTCCACAAGTAGGGCCCACATTCTAATAAAATAATAATTCTTTTAATCCACATCAGCAGTTATAAATTGGCACATGAACTTTGCAATTGTCAATATATGGGAATTCTATAATTAATCCCTATGTAAACAGTTGTGGAAATTCATGCATTTCTAAGGAATTTTGTTTTCATCTTGGTCAAACATTAGGATTTAAAATGGATTCCTTTATATATTTATATTCTCGGTGAATTTAGGCGAAAAAACCATTTGCATGACAAATGTAATAGTTGTGGTTGAACAAAAACTCTCTTCCAGTTTAATTATTCAATAACTTTTTTAACACTTGGAACAAGATAGAGTCACTTCCAATTCTAATAAGAAGCTCTTGCAACAAGGAAAAGAAAAGAAAAGTTGTATTAGGCTGATCATTTCATTAATGTGTCATCCAATTTTTATTTGGTAGTAATACAATTATATTAGACCAAATTCAAATTCAAGGATTTAGAAATGGTAAGAAAGAGGTATAGAAAGAAGGCTTCTTCTTCCTGCACCCCTACATTTTTCTTCTGGCACCCCCACAATTTTCTAAATCCCAAAATCTTTAATTTAAAAAAGGACACCATGATTACCGAAAATAGGGATATGGGAATGTGTTATGGATTCATCAATCTGGAACTGAGTATTTTTTTTTCCGGATGAGGGGGTGTTTTGGAAGCAATTTTTGCATAAATTATTGATTTTCGGATTACCGAATCCGGAAGCCTAATTTTGTTACGGATTCATGGATCCAGAATGTCTTTTTTTAATTACGGATTTCTGAATCTGGAATGCATATTTTTGTTACGGATTGGTGGATCCGGAATGCTTTTTTTGAATGATGGATTTTTGAATGTGAAATGTATATTTTGAATTATGGATTGGTGGATCCAAAATTTTACCGGAAGTGCCAATCCAAAATTTTCCCGGATTCCATAATCCATAATGCAAAAAAATAAATACAGTTTTAAGTGCATTTTAAGGTTTTTAAAAAATAATAGGGACAATTTGGTCTTTGCATAACATTGTGGGGGTGCAGGAAGAAAAATGTAGGGGTGCAGGAAGAAACTGCCTAGAAAGAAATGGCAGGAGAGGATCCAAATCCTCTTTCAGAGAACTGGAAAACTCCCCGAAACAGGCTAGTGTTGTATTGTTCTTGAGGCTATCGTGGAATCATGCAATAAAAAGATACTCTTCAAATACCACTCTATTCATGATAAACTCATTTAATAATGATGTGATTATGCATGACTATATGATTGTATTAAAAAGAGAGATCCTACACCAAACATTGATCCAAATTAATTACATCCAAATATCAGCATTATTTAACAATATTCATCTAGATGTTGATAAAAATAGCTTGTCATTTTGACATAACATGAGGAGATGAACTACCACTCCAAAAAGAAATGTAATTAAATTGAACTGCCAAGGGAGACACCAGGGGTGTACTTGTTTCTAATATAGTCACAATCAATGACCATGAAATTCATCCACAAAGAATCAAAAGATAGCTATAATCTTGCATAGCCATTGCAACCATATATGCGGGTGTCTTGAAAATTGATGCAACGTGAGAGTGCACCTGCGAGGTTTTCCAGATCTTGCCTTGTGTGGACTGCACTTAGGGCCACTCGCAGCCTAAAAATAAATAACATAATCAGTTTTTGAGATTGTAATTAATGTAAATATGCCATGTTAATCCTGGAAATAATGTCATGTCAGTTATTTGAGTCCTTGAGTTTTTAAAACTTTGCAAAACACTTTTCACTTTAATAATAATTCTTAGTGCAGAATGATACTAAGGTAAAGAAAATGACTAAAATGAAGGACTTTTTGTAAAGTTAGGGGCTAAGCTAAGATTTTTAAAATCTTAGGGACTAAACATCCAACCCAAACAATGTGGATGACAAATCTGGAGGTTTACTCATAATCAAATAAAAAGGTACAAACCTGCATGAATTTGGAGGCACCGTAGGTGGTCTGATAGCAGTCACGTGGAATCCAGATTGCAATAAATACCTGTCCAGAAAGACTGAAAATGCTTAGTATTACAATGTCTTCATGATCAGCTTGTGAAGCCGAGTTTCAGTTTGCAGAAGAAAAATAATCTGTCAGCTATTAAAAAACAAAACAAAAAATCTCATAATTAATTTTTTCCAAACATGCTGGAAGAGGTTCAGTGATGCAATATTAAATTATAAATCGTTTGAATGCATAGAAAGAATAATGCTTATAAAAGGGTTTACTAATGGAAGGAAATCTACCGGCTTGCTTGAAGTGCTTTGTCTTCACTTCCTACTATTAGGGATATAATGTGACTTGTAACCGGGATTCCTGTAAGTAAATGGAAGTCTTTCACCCGGTTCCAAATAGCCTCTCTACGCCATGTCTCAAGTTTTGCCACTTTAACCGCAGCTGGAAAATTGCATCATGCTTTTAACAAATAAATAATTTCCACAAGACATGGAGAGCAAAGCAAAAGAAGTGACAACATTTTTAATCTCTAAAGCAAATATTCCAAGAAAGGTAGAAGACCAATTTAACCATGGATATAGCAAACAATTCTTCCTGAGCATCGAAATTCTAGTTTAAATTACTCGTGTTAACAAATATGCACAACTGTATTGATTGCTCCATCTGAAGTCCTAATTTAACACTTTTTATTAGAATTTAACAATCTATAGCAGAGCATTGTTGTAAGTGCAATATTCAAACAAATGGCGCTAACGCTATGAACAACATGACCTTTTTTGGCTTTTAAGAAAAACAGTAAATTATTGGATGATGTTAGAAGTGAAAATGATAGATAAGAATTGTATCACAGGACTACACCATATAAGGATATAACTTGACAAAAGAAAAGCCAGAAATTTAGTCTCTAATAGACTATTATAAACACATTTTTTTATTATCGATAAAAAAATCATTGTGAATCACAAAGTTGAGTCTCATTCCTTATAGTTTTAAAACACTTTTAATTAACAAATAAAGAGCGTATTAAAAAGTTGTCTAACAAAATGTGTTGCTAGCACTTATCAACTTGATAAATATGAATGATGAGAGCAAGAAGTAAAGACATATAGAAATAGGAACTAATAACAAAAGCACAAAGTGCAACCTGAGTTTATCAATTTATGTAGAACACTGGAGCATACCATAAGCAGCGGCAGCAACCGGGACTGGCGCAGATGTTGAAAATATAAATGAACGACCCCTTGACTGTATTAACAGTTTCCACTTTTTGCTATAAGAATTCATAGAATGGAAAAGGTCATTGGTGAACTATTGACGAAACATATGTTTTGTGCCAGTGTTGTGCAGAAACTAATTTCACGAGCAAGTGAACTAAAATAGTAACCTGCATGCTATAAATCCTCCATGGCAGCCAGCAGCTTTACTTAGTGTACCAATGCATATGTCCACATCCTTCTCACAGTTGAACTCCTCGGCAACACCGCCACCATTTTTGCCACAAACAAATGTTCCATGAGCCTGGACATACACATATTTTTATTTTGAGTTCATAATTAAGACTTTGTTTGTAGCAAGGAGAAGCCACTTGCATCACATAAATATTCAATCAGGAAAACAACATATGAGAGTGGGTGATTGCTTTCTACAACAGATAATGTAATGCCATAACTGTATTGTGATTATTATTCTAACCTCCCAATAAGTCTTAATCCAATGATCAAATTCAGAACCATGTACATAATAGCCTATAATAAATAGTCTTCATAAACAAAAAGACATTTGCTGAAACATATCAAGAGGTTTTACATCATCGATGACTAACAAAAAGCCATGTTTCTTGCGAAGGTCGGCAAGCTCAATCATAGGTGCATAGTCTCCATCCATGCTAAACAAGCTGCAAAAAATGGGATGAACTATAATGCATATGGAAAATTATTTGCAGAGTATTGCCAAAGTTCATTGTCATCAGAAATATAAATAAACAACTAGAAATCGGATAGCATAGCATCTCAATCAACATCCACAAGTAATTCTCAGGTCTAGAAATTGAAATTATTTCCAAATGAACAATTATGCCTCTCTTTAACAAGGAAGAGGATGTAAGTTATGGTGAAGGATGAAATGCTCAAGAAAAAACAAATATGCATTCTTTAATCACAATGACATTATAATTTTCCAATAAAGCACTTGAATGGTTGCTTCACTATATTGTTTAGGTAGAAATAAATATAGTGATATGAACTATGTGTGAGTCTAAGACAGAGAGATGAACAAAATAAAATTCCATGCTTTACTTCCTCAATATTGAAAGTTACCCTGAAGAATTATCAGGGACCAACACCAAACGACTTCTTACGAAACTCTCATCATATAATATAAAGGTACCCTCCTAATCAAAGATATTTTCAAGAAAAATTAATCAACATTAATCATTAACAACTAACCGCTGTCAACAACAAGCATATAAAGCAAATTTGGAGAAAATTCAATCATACAAACCATAAAAAAAAATTATTCATTAAATACACTTTTATAAATTTGCCAACACCAAAGACTGCATAAGAAGGACAAATTTATTAAGTCAATTCCAGGACATGCAAATATTGTATAGGCTGTTTGAGAAAATCTATGAATATAACAGTGTGAATGTTTAACCTTGAAATTTTTCTATTTTCCTAGTAGCACGAAGACTAACCTGTCAGTCACCACAACTTTCTTCCTCATTCTGCAATTAGATCTGTTAAAATCATCAATGACGATGTCAACACATTGAGTGACTACCAGAAGGGAAAAAAGAGGCGAGTATGAAAATTTCAGTAAAGGTAAAACCTACAGTAGCATATTGAGGTGGGACATGTCACAGTGTCTGTATACATAAACCTTTACACTTTTTTGTCGCTCAACAAGACGGATGCCATCAATTATTGATGCATGATTTAATGCATCAGAAAAGACAGCGATCTTTTCATCCTCTGAAGGTATGCTATTCCCAGCTAAGAGAGTACCAATACTTCCTATTGCCGTCATCACGGCCATATTGGCAGCAAACCCTGTGGGACAAAGAAGGCAATCCTATAGCATAGATTTTAAACCAAAATTGAGTCAGCATTTCATATAATCCAGACTTATTATCATCATTTGGGTCCTTTCTTCAATTCATTAGACAATAGGAGGGTCTGAGAGGCCAGAAAATTTGATCATAGCAAACAATTAATTGTTCTTTAGGATACAAAACAGAGCAAGTAACAAAACCAGAACAGTTTAAGTAGTTCTTGCAAGGCAGTCATTACCTCTTTCTTCTTCAAGTCTGCCAGGCTCGACTCAAGTAGCCTATGATAATTGGTATAGCCACAAATAAGAGCAGAACCCCTTGGTCCCATACCATGTTCCTGGGCTGCCTGATTCACAAGAAGGAACACTATGGCAACGAATTCAAGCTAAGGCTAAGAAAACAAAAGAAACAAAGACTCATAGACCATAACTCAGAAAGAAGAAACAAGACCGCTAAAACTCATTCAAAATTCACAAGCACACCTTTGCAACAGCCTCTCCAATAGTCGGATGGGAACTCAGGCCTAGATAATCATTTCCAGAAAACAAAATTAATTTTTTAAACTTCTCATAAGATGCCCCTGCTTCGTCATCACCACCAGCCGCACTACAAACAATCTCATCACCTACCCAAGAGAATTTCAGTAGTACTGTCAGCAATTGGAACTAAACACATGCTCAATATACTCGATGACATTAGTGAAACTGCAGTTATGCAGAAGAGCAAAATTTAGTGGAATCTAAAGCTCCTTTAATTGAAGAAATATTTTTTTGAGTTCGATTTCCATGAATTTATTGATGTAAAATATAGTGGTCAACCAATAGGAACCATAGTTGAAAGGATTTTTAAAATACTTATTATAAAAGTACACGAATGTTCTGTGATGTAATATAATAATACTGTAAAAACTCTTTATTCTGTGCATGCATACAATATTTACTCTACTTTCTTTCTGTTTCCCCTTAAATTACTACATCCTATGTTTCATTTTAATTGTAAATGTTTAAATTTAAAAAAAAAAAATAACCTTTTAGTCTTTTTTTTCCGCAATTTTACCAGTAAAACGACAACCGTTTAATAATCTCAGGAGGAGCTTAAAATTTATATTAATTAATTTTTAAGAAATAAATTGAGGGTGTAACTTCAATTCTACCTTCACGAACGAGTCAAACCATAAAAAAATAGATTAGCAAAATGTGTTTTTTTGTGCATGAACTTTTAGACAAACTTGGTTTTGGTTCTTATGCTTTTAAATCCATGAATTAATTTGCAAACTCAAGAAAATATGTGGACTTGGTCGTTTTTGAACTTCAAGTTTCACAAAATAAGGACTTGTTCATTGATTAGGAAATGGAAGGATCAAAACCAAGTTTCACAAAAGGTTGAGGTATTTAATAAAAACACATTTTTCTTCTGCTTTCTAACAAATGGGCGAAGATTGAAGTGTACCAGCACTTGGGGTGTCATGCATCCATCTACTGAACGTGGACTCCGCAATTTCCACTTCAACAGAGGAGCGGTCCCAGTGCTGCATTTCATCAAACACCTGGAATGCTTGATGATGGAGGCCAAATTGGAGAGAGCTGTTGCGGAGGCAAATGGGTCTGAGAGATCGGAGGACTTTGAGGGAGTGAAGGGTGTTGATAGCCTCTTCAACCCATGAGTCCCACCATGCAGTTGGATTCTCCGCCATGGTGGTGATTGGTGTGAGAAACAGAGAAGAGAATTGGGTTGGTTGGTTGGGTTGTTGAGTTTGAGTCACGTGGTGGTGTTATGCTGCATCATCTCTCAAACACATTCTACTAACTTCCAAATGCACCTTTCAACCTTCACTATTCTTTTTCTTAAATTTCACAAAAATAACTAACATGTACCTTTCATCTTAAGAACTTACCTAAGGAATCTTACTTCTTTCTTTTTACCCACTCAATTAAAAAAATAATATTCTAATATCAATCAAACTATTTTAACAAATAATATCAATAAATAAATATATAGTGTGAAATTAAATAAAATATAAATTTATACTTTTGTTTATACATTTAAATTTGGATATTTTTAATTGGATTTTTATTATAAAATTATTTTAGTCTAATTTTTTTATATTTTTCAAGTGAGTCATTTCCATTTGATTTTCCAAGTTGACAACCTTATCTTGCATAGTTATTACTTATATGTTTTCACATAAAAAATAAAAAATGATATAATTTATTTTTAAGTCTTTTGTAAACTTTTAGGTACTTTTAACTGAATATCTATTAAAAATTCTAGGAAAAAAATATAAATAACAGTCAAATCTATAGAAAAAAAAATTGTCTAAATTAAATAATATTTTAGAAACTAAAAAATTATTAATATATGAATAGTGATTTATATTATTAATAAAAATTATAAAATAATTTTTAAATTGATATTTGAAGATTTTAATTTCATTAATATCTTATATTTTAAATCATTCTTTAAAAAACTAATAGAAACTAATTTGAAATATAAAATAGTTAGGAATTAAATGTTAACTAATAGTTAGATACCAATTTATAAATTATTTTTTAATATATAAATTTTTGGTCTAGTTTTTTCATTTTTTTTGTATTTTTTTTTTAATAATATTTTTTTATGTGACAGATGATTGGTGTTAATTGAGGTGTCAATCTAACTGTAACTGAGATGTCATGTTACAATAGTGATAAAAAAAAATTAATAACTAATTATTTGAGTTGTTAAAATTAATTTTTATTTAATACATAAAAATAAAAACTCCAAATTTTACTTGGTGATCAACAAAATCAACAAGACCAATAACACATGTTGAATGAAACCTCTTTTTGTTATGAACATGTCTTCACGTTACAAGCAAATGCATGGACTGTGTTGTTTTTGTGTATGGATTGGAATTGTTGTACACAGAGAAAATGACACGTTGATGAAGGTGGCTAGCTCTTCAAGGAGACATGTGGAAAGACCCTTTCATTTTGTTTTTCTTTTTGTCAGATGATGACGCAAAAGCTTTGCTGGCGGAATTATAGATGAAAAAAACAAGTGATGGCGGAGAAAAAGAGAGTGAGATCAAAAGAGAAGAAAAGAATAATGTTTGTTATCTTTTTTGTCTGTTTTGGCTGAAAAGGAATAACCAAAGGGTGCTTCTCTCTTGATCAAGTAAAGTGGATTTTGTGTCTTCCTTGAGTTGAAAGGCAAAGGGGTTAATCAGAACATAAATGGTGATCAATAGAAGAAACTTCACTGTGCTATAGTGTGATCACAAATATGGTAAGGTAGAGAAAGAGAGAGTTATAGATATATAGTGTCTGCATCATCTGTCACTAAATGGAAACCAATTTGGGGTTGGTTGCAGGCTCTCACAACAGCAATGAATTCATTATCATACCTCAGGATGGAGTGGTAAGTAGCTTTATGCTCAACTCATCAGATACAGAAAATCCACTTATGACATAAAATTTGAAATTCAGTTGTTATATATTATAATTTCATCATATTTATATAAAGTTTTGTTATATAGAATCAGAAATTTGCTTTTTTCTTTTGTTCAATAATATTTTTTTCATGTGATGGTAAATGATTGTTGTAATTTGAGGTGTCAGCCTAGCTGAGATCTTAAGTTGCATAGTGATACCCACCATGAAAGCTTTTATTTAAAAAAAAATCAGAAATTTGCTTTGAAAGTTGTGTCATATTGACTAATATCGACTCAGCAAACTTTATTTTATAAGTTGGTTTTATAAAGTTGAGTTAGACTTAAAGTTTCCTTCTTAATATGATATCAGAGTTATTTGAAGTCTATTATAACAAAAGTTTGTTGGACTTTTCAGACCATTCGTTGTCGGTTTTTTAAAGTTGAGTTAAGCTTAAAGTTCATTTCTTAGTATATTATTATCAAAGTCATTTAAAATTTATCCTAAGAAGAGTTTCTTTGATTTATCAGACCATCCGTTATCGGATTACTATTGAACTATTCATAAATATACTGTTACAAGCACTAACTGTGAGATTAGAACCTTCCATAATAACAAATAGTGCAAACCTCAACTTATAAGCGAAATCACTTGTTGTTTTGTAAGGCAAGCTAGGATGGTTTTTTGTAAGGCAAGCTACTACGGGGTACTTGCTGTTTTTTTTTACTGTTAATGAGGTATCCTTAGGATCTCATTTAAGGGTTGGATCATAAGCTAAGAGCACCCTCCTCATGGTTGCATGGAGGATGGGCTAGTGGGTTTGTAAGCTCAATCCTGCTGCTATGATTCTGTTTTGCAGGGTTTATCTTTGTATCTATCGCTGCAGGTATAGCCGCTTTATGGTTGCTCAGTGGTATAACCAATTTGTGGTTTGTAAACGGGTTGGGATACCCCTAAAGTATCCCTCTTAATTTAATTCATTCATTGCTGATAAAAAAAAAAAAA
>Ga0123342_1004468_pt1 | contig 21319 bp, 14 predicted proteins | sample Turbeawhitnodule_FD_89960 | JGI IMG/M metagenome (GOLD analysis project Ga0123342, IMG submission 89960) | Root nodule microbial communities of legume samples collected from Mexico - Turtle bean Mexico white nodule | ecosystem: Host-associated > Plants > Roots > Nodule | place: Mexico: Nepantla...
AACAATTTAAATAATTCAAAATGATAAATGTCCAAGAATTGTTATTATGCATCATGTCCAAGAATGCTTTCTATTAAAAAAAATAACTTAATAACAAACATTTGTGGTTTGTTTGTATTTTATGATGGAAGATCTCGAGTCAAAGGATCAATTAGAGTGTGATTTGAAGGATTCAAGAAAATTGGACTTCCATATATCTCATTAGGTCTAAATTTTGGCACCAAAATATAAAATTTGCAGTGAATGGAATTTGAAGTCAGATTCCTTGAAATAACTAGCAGAAAATTTAACCACTACACCAAGCAAATGCTTTAGTATGATTATGATTTTCATTATACTTATTATTATTAACAATATAATATTAATAATATGAATATAATATTAATAATATGAATATAATATTAATAATATGAATATAATATTAATAATAATATTAATAATATTAATATAATTATTATTAATATTATTCATATTAATAATATTTATAATAATATTTATAATAATATTTATAATATTAATAATAATATTTATAATAATTTTAATTATAATAATAATATTAATAATAATATTAATAATGTTAATAATAATATTAGTAATAATATTAATAATATTAATAATATGAATAATATTAATAATATGAATAATATTAATAAATATTAATAATATGAATAAATATTAATAATATGAATAATATTAATAAATATTAATAATATGAATAACATTAATAATAATTATATTAATATTATTAATAATAATTATATTAATATGTATAAATTATGTTAATAATAATAAGTATAATAAAAATGATAATATGACCAAAAAACTTGTTTGGTCTAGTTGTTAACTCTTTCCTGGACACTGGAAGGACTTTAACAATAAAAATTGGATACCAATTTATAAACTATTTAACAATAAAAATTGGTTTCTATTTCATGATTTTCTTTGTAGTGTACGGAACTTTAACAAATACAATCTGATTAAAGATAATTTGATATGCAATGCAACCTTCATGTGATAAAGAAGAAAACAATTTATATTTTAAGAATAATAAAAAGATGTGTACAATAAAATAATTACCTTTATTAATTGTTATATATAATAACATAACAATCTAAGGTATATATCCTTACCATTAGTATTATATATCAAGAGAAATTAAAGTAAAGATGAAAAAAGAAATAATATGGAGAATAACTTAAATAATTCTAGAGGGCATGGGTATAATTTATCCATTTTTTCACCCAAAATAAGTTTAAATGGAGGGACAAAAGTAAGTTTGAGACTATAAATAAATTTTAATTCCTAACCCCAAAATCAACCTTCACCTAATATATAATATAATACTTTAACAATAATATTTAAATAACATCACCGTACAAATTTCTATTAACTCTATGGTTTGATTTTTAAAACCTTTTTTTCCTTAAAAAGATCTTAATATTTACTCTTAATACAATTTCAATTAAAGTATATTTATCACAACATTTAGTTGAAAAAGTGGACGTGGTAGGGACAAGTTTCTTTACCCACGAATCATTTTGCAAGAAAAGAGAGTGGGGCTTGATTCTTTCATCTTTATTGGGAGAAAACAGACATCCGTTCTTTATTTCAACGAGAAACTGAACAATGCTAGAATTGATATTGAATTATTGGTCACCATTGTTTAAATTTATGTAGGCATTTGACTGAATCTGGGAACATAGATCTATCGTCTTTTGTTTATTCCTATCATATAGTGGTGAAGGTCCAACTTCGTTTTCTGATTTTTCTTTATCATCGTGACTACAACAGGAATAATAAATTCTTTTGGTCCAAATTTACCACAATGATAGAAAGATCTTATTAGATTCTTCGAACATATTTTGTTTTGATCTTTCTTACTCTAGAGTTCATAACCAAGGTCAAACTTATCGAATTGCATGTTTGTTTGGAAGTTGAAATAATAGATTTAGGGTTTTAGAGTTCTTTGGAACCTTTTCAAAATCATGTTTACAGTACGTTATTTTGTTTGCTGTTAGACGATATAATCTTCTAAGGTAGATACTTTTTCATCAACTCCAACCTTTTTCTTTTTGAGTTTGTCATTTTTGAAGATCAAAACTTTAAATTTTTACTTCATTTTTAAATATTGCTCAGAAATGGAGTTAGAGTTGTTAAGAATTTTCTTATTTCTCTTCGTCTTAAGATGATGAACACGAAGAATCAAAGGTTGAAATAAAATTAGAGAAAAACTTAGAATGTACCTTTTGTGAAAAATAGGAAAAATATAAGAGGGGTTAAATTGTGTTTTAATTAGTATTTAAGTTTTCTTTTGAAAATATCTTTTGATGAGAGATGTTCAAACGATGAATTTTTCATTGACAACTTTTCTTCTATGTCAGCTATCAAATATATATTTGTCTTATTTCTTCAGTTTCTTCCTTTTTAGCTCTGAGTAATTTGTCATCATTTGTCCTACTTACACATCTTCATAGCAATCAATTTTATGATGATCCTCTATTTTAAATATCTACTTAAGATTTTTTTATTGTAAGGATATTTTTTCATCGGTTAACCTTTTAGACTCAACTTTCGAGGTATAGTCTGAGTTGGGTTTGTTCAGATGTTGATCTTGTGAGAAGACCTTGGTCAGACGATGTTGAGTTTATCACGTGCACATGATCCTTGTGATACATCTCATGCACTCTTAGGATTTCTAAAACTCATCCCACATGAGCTCCTTCAAATTCCGAGCATCGAAGAGGACATTCGTTTTCGGCTCTAATACCTTAGGCATGTTATCTAAAAGCTTTAGGTTGATTTGAGTTTTGGAAAATCTATATCCAAGTGTGTCTAACTCATTTAGAAGAACGTTCACTCTTCCAAACATATCATCCACAGTCTCACCACTCATCAAGGTGAAGGACTCGTATTGGTTTGTGAGGGTTACAACTTTTTTCTACTCAACATCTTCATTCTCCTTGTAATTTAACATCATGAAGGAGTCTTATATCTCCTTGGTTGATTGTAATATGCAAATATTTTTATATTAATCTTTGTATAGAGCCAAAATTAAAGTGTACCTTGCTTTGTTGTATTTGTTCTAACTCAACATGTATCTGATCTTCCTCTAGAGCCTTCATCTCATTGTTTCCTTTGGTTATGATGTACCATAATCGATTATTTGTTGACTTGATGAACATTTCAATTTTGTCCTTCGAATAGGAGTAGTCTTTTCACAAGAAGGTCAGAGACCTTATGATGGATGCTACCTAGACCATCATTTGTTGTTGAAAGCCTTTTTGTGTTGGATCTTTTCCGCTAGACACTGTCATACGCTCAATTCTTTAGAGGCTTATCTTTGATACCAACTATAGAAAACAAGAAAAATATAAGAAGAAGGGTTGAATTTTGTTTTAATAGTTTTTTAAAACTGATCGTAAATATTGTCTGACTATGATTACTCAGACGATAGTTTTGTATGGTAAGCGATACGTTAATAACCATTTAACCTATATTGCGTCTAAGGAAGTGTAACAACCACAACTTTATAACTTAACAAATTTACTTGTTTAAAGCATTTTAGAAATTGATCACAATAATTCTCATTCTTAAGTTAGTGCAGATAATAATAATATGCAATGTAAAGGAGATGGGGAGAAAGAGAGATACACAAGATATTTTTTTTACTTGTTTGTCTGACAAAATAGACTACTTTTAGTTCTCAATCAATCGATTAAGTTCACTAAGCACACTAATACTACGAAGTTACAAACAAGTATTGTTTCAAATCATAATCACCCCTAACTAACTAAAGGAGTATTCTTTGGCTTGTAGTCAATCTTGGTTAACCCCTTTGAGTATTCTTTGGGAACGTAGCCAATCTTGGCTAACCCCTTTAAGTATTATTTGGAACCCAACCACTTTTGGATAAAATTGATTATTGTTTGAAATGAAATTACTCTTGGCTAAACAAGTATTGTTTAGGAGGGCAACCACTCTTGGCTAAAACAAGTATTGTTTGAGAATGCAACCACACTCTTGGCTAAAACAAATATAGTTTCGGATGCAGGCACTCCTGACTAAAACAAGATTCTTTGACACAACAACTCCTGATTAAAATTGAGTACTCTTTCAAATCGCAGTCACTCTCAGTTAACATGTTTAAGAGTATTCTTTGAATAACATACATTCCCTATAACATAGAATAAACATACATATATATGTTCATACAGGATGAGGTTAGCTTAAAACTATGTGTAAATCATCTAAGCATATTCATGCTTTATCAACGTAAAAGAAGACAACACAATATTGTATTGTCTACTGTGTTGGAATTTTCACTAACAAGAGAAAATGTAGAATTTTTGCTTGAGGTAAAATCTTTTACTTGAGTAAAAAATATTCAAAAATCAACTTCATGCACTAGAACCAAATTTGTTTTCAAAGTTTTACCCAAACCAATTTAAGAAATACAACTCAAACAAATTCAAAATTATCAATACAACTATAATTTGCTAAAATATCTCCTTTACTCATTTTAATTCAACCTTGATCATTCAAACTCAATATATATTTCCATTCACATTAAACTCATAAATTAATGTGGAAAGTTATAAGAACTAACTCTACTTATCTAAACCATATTCAAAACTTAGTTTAAAAAACTTTATAACTTATCATGTATAATCTAGTCATTATGTCAACTTCTTAACAAAAGTATCATATTCAAAACATTCTAAAACAATCACTTTTTAACCAAAAATTCAAATAACATTCTTACTCAATTCCAAACATTCAAAATGTTTTCAAACAAAACATAATCCCTGCATAGAAATCAAGATATTGTGACAAAGTCACATTCACTCCAAATCATCTATCCTAGTGTTCTATGAAGAACATAAATAGCTTCCATTACATGCAATTTCTTGTTTTAAAGAAAGTTTCAACTCAAGCACGAGAATCACTAGAGATCTAGAGCAAAGTATATAAACATAACAAATATTCATTATAAGTTTAACCAAGTTGAGATTATCACTTTTCTCAATTAACTCTACAAGACTGATGACAAATCCAGAAGAAAAGGAAGAAAATAAATAATCTTCAAAGCAACTAGAAATTTACTCTTATTGAAAAATAAATTGGTTGAAAATGATCCTTAACTCGTAAGGTGTGATCTTTTTAATATTTTTTTTATTTCTTATCATGTGAAATGTCTTACTATCAATTAATTTTGAGTGTTCAAACGTATATAATTATAATTTCTTAAAATTTGAAATTGAAAATAAATTATCATTTAAACATTGATTTTTTTTAGTATCATGTTTTCTTTGATGCTATTTTCATCTTTTGTCAGAAACTATTTAACTAATATTTAGGATAATAGAAAAGCGGGTATAAGAGTGTCATGTATACGTCCAATAGAAACAACAATGCAACACAGATTTTATACTCAATAGAAATAAAAATGAGGAGAGATTTAAAAATAAAAATTACTTTAGAAATGAGAACCAATATAATTAAATATACACTTACCTCATTCGATTGTTATTCCTAAATTAGCATTTATTGTTGATGAATATAGAAAATCTCTCAATACTTTTAAAAGAATTTTTGTGATACTCACTCTAATAGTATTCTAAGTGCCATTTTTTTCCTTGTAATCTAAGAGAGTATAAAGTTTTAAGGAAAGTATTGGATGAGTAATATTTTGGACCTTTAATTGGAAAAACAAGTACAAATGATAAATAGGTAGGGTAGAAGTAGTGATGGTTGAATAATACTTATACAAATTGATTGTTAGGAGAAGTAAATAATAACTTCAAGAATTAAATTTATTATTAATGATTAAGATCAACACATAAATTTTTGTGTAGTCTCGTGTATTCTTTATCTCCTTTTAAAAACGTTTTTATTAAAAGTGCCGTAAAATAGATTTTAAAAGTGTATGAGAAATCTATAGCCCAATTCTACTCTTTGTATTGTTTATACTATCAGTCTTAAAGATTGTCCAAAAGTACTATAGGTTTAATTGCTTAAACATGGTCTAGATTTAACTTCAATTTAACAATTGATAAATTATATATAATTTATTAATGAAAATTCATAAAAAAAAAACATTTTATATAGATTTTAAGGATTCGTTACTCAAGTTATCTCCAAGAATATACTCTATGAGTACTACTTCCACTTCTCAATGCCATATGGTCACATGATTGCACGAACCCTAACTTGACTCCCTCCACTTCTTCTTTTGACACGTAGCACAAATATGATTCACTCTCTATGTTCACCACTTTTATTTAATAAATTAAATGAAAAAAATAATTCTATAGATATTTTACGATAGAATGGAAATAAATTTTCTGTTTGGTAAGTAATTGTACTAGAACGAGTTTTCATTTCATTAATCTGATATTATCTTCATTCAAATGTTAAAAAAAACATATCTTAGTAACATTTTAACTGCTTTGGATGGTCAAACAAAATGTGTCTCCATCACCTTTTTATGTTGCATTGAGATAACCTACTTTTACTTCTTTTTTTCTGGTTAAGTAGTGACATTTTTTTTTTAATTTTCTAGATCATATATAATAATTTTACCTACTCACTCTGAATACATACTCTATTAATTAGTGTGTATTTTACTTTCTTCAATATCTCCAATCAGCATACATGTAATATAGTTGTATAGATCATGTTTTGATTTTTTTATATGGGTTGAAGTAACTTAAATAATTTCTATACTATTAAAAAATCATTAAATAAAAACAAAAAAGAATTAATTACTATATTGATTAAATTAAATAATATTTTATAGACTAAAAAATTATTGATATCTAAAGCCGTTTCTAATTTAGTATCTAGTTAATAAATATCTAATTAGTTACCAATTTTAGAATTTAAAGTAGTTGGTATCTAAAATATCTTGATAACTAATTAGATACTAATTTAAAAACTAATTTATAAATTTTATTAATATTAGAAACTACTCCAAATACAAATACTTTTTTCAGTGTATAAAATAGTATCTAATTTAATCAATATAATGACTAACTAATTTTATTTTCTAAAATTAATTTCTATGTAATAATTTTTTTGTAATGTTATTTATTCAATTTTTTGGTTGATTAAAAAAAATACCATAATCATATTGTTTTTTTTTTTTCTCTTTTACTTCTTATTTGATAGAAATCATTAATGAAAGAGCATACAAAAGATAAATATTGTTTGAAACTCAATAAAATAAAATGAGAGCAAAACAATGACAAAAAAAATTGCATGAGGAATTACCTTAAACTTGCTATGATGTAATTATGAACTATTCGGGTATTGTTAAGTAGTGTCCATCTAATTAAGGATAGTGGTTAAGAAATATTAAAACCACCATGCCTAATATTTTAAATTACTTAAAAAATTATAATTAAATATTTTTATTTTTATTTTTGACAGAATAAAAGCTATCTTTTACAATAAAAGTTCGTACTTTTTATTTCCTTAAGTGATATCTTCAGACACTTGGTACTTTGTTAGGATCCCACATACTATTAATACATAATCAGTAAACCAGGGAAAGCAAAATTTATTATATAAAATTAATCAACCTAGTATAACATAACATGCGCGGAAGCACTCAATTCAACATTTTATTAATTATTTACTAATTACTACATTTTTTTTAACATAAATTACTACTTCCATTTAAAAATACAATTTGCTAATCCTTGAGTAATCGTTAAGAAATAAATATGAAATGTTTTAATAATGTTAATAATTCATCCGTACTGCAAGTTTTTTTCTCCCTAATTGACTATTTTTCTTGATCTTTTATGTCGTTACTACTTTACTCTTAAAAATAATATTGAATAGTTATTAAAAGTAAGAGATTTATAAAAGATAATAAATAATTTTCTCATATTATAACAAGATATATAATTTAGAAAAAAAGATGTTAAAATGTACATATATAACGTAGGGAGTAGTTTGTACAAAAGTCTTTTGTGATCGTTTCATTTTCTTTCAATAGCTTTCCGTTCTTTTGCTACCTTCCAATCCAATCGAACTTTCCTCTTATCAATCAATGAAGTTAACTTTTACAGTTTAAATGAATAATTATTAATTAATGTCCTCATATCCCAACATAGATAAAAGATGGATAGGAGGATACAATTTAATTCAAAATTTCATACACTAAGAGATTAATTCCCAATAAAATATGTTTAAAGAATATAACTTTTTCTTAGCTTTCAAAATTGGATAATGATACTCATACATTAATTTTTATATTTTAATAGCGAGATGACAAAAAAGAGAGATATGTAATTTCTTTTAGCAAGATGGATGCAAGATGATGTGAATTATAAAAAGTATCATTTTATTTATTTATTTTGATTGGTATATATGTTCTGAAATTTCTGATCCAATTGGGCAGTTGAACTGAAAAATCTATAAGGTAACTCATTTAAATAAATCACAAAATCAAAGGACTAGATTAATTAGTCAAAATTGGTAAAAAAGAAATCAGTCAAACCGATAAAGAAAGGGGTAAACAAAATATAATAATTATCTATTTTAACCTTTTTTTCTTCAAAATAAAAACAACCTAAAATATTTTGTTATTTTTTTATTCTACTAATAAACTTGTTATACGTTTTTCAAATGTTAACAAGCTATAAATTTAGGTTTTATTTTAGTTTTTGGCTCCATAAATTCTTATCAATGTGTTTTTTGTATTAATTTGTGTGTTTTTAAACTTAAAAACATATATTATATATTTGTGTCATTCATAAGATTTGTGATGTAAGAATAGTTTTATTACTGATTAATCTTGGTCGGATAGGTGAGTTGTGAGAAAGTGTAAGTTAAGATTTGGATGCAGTTATATAGTAAAATTTGATATTTGAATTACATTTTTCCATGAACAAAAGGGATTAAGGTGAGGTATTAGTATTAGTGATTCCAGAATATATATTGGTAATTTGTTTTAGTTTTGAAAATTGATTATGAGTATATCCTTAAATTAGGTCCACTTTACGCGTAGCAGAAAACGCCTTCCCCACTTACAAAACTATGTGTTGTGATTTGCTTAGGGCGCGTCGTTGTCATGGAGTTAGCAGTGTGTTAAACACCCCAGAGGGTGATAGCAGGGAGAAAATGACAGGTAGAAGGGGTTTTGATTTTGGAGTTTGCATTAGGGCTTGATAAAGATGGTTTTGCTGGGATTCATTTACAAATAATTATTATCATTCACCATTTATTTATGAAATAATAATAGAGGAAGAAAAATAATTAGAAAAATATATTTTCTGGCACACAACAAAGTAACAAGGTCACACGAGAGTTGACACCATCTCATTCTCCCGTGGCTGGCTATATAAATGTACATGCGTGTACAAGACATACACGCAGCGAGCGAGCCAGGAAAATATTCACAGGTTTTTATTCAGATTTATTTTAACTTTTGTTTTCCGCTGATTGGATATTAGAGTGAGAGAGAGAGAGAGAGAAGAGAGAGAGGGAGAGAGAGAGAGAGAGAATGGGAAGGGGAAGAGTGGAGTTGAAGAGAATTGAGAACAAGATCAACAGGCAAGTTACCTTCGCTAAACGAAGGAACGGGCTTTTGAAGAAAGCTTACGAGCTTTCCGTTCTTTGTGATGCCGAGGTTGCTCTCATCATCTTCTCCAATAGAGGAAAGCTGTACGAGTTTTGCAGCAGTTCAAGGTATATATTTATATAGACATATTCACCAAAATGTAACAAACGAATCACTGAAATTAAATTTTCCAAATGAAATAAAACTCGCTTTCTTAATTTCCTATGTACACACATACACATACACACAGAAAGAGAAGAGTCGTGGGTAACAACTTTCTGTTGTAATTTTTTGTTGTTGTTTAGGTTTTAAGATCTCGAAATCTCTCTCGTTTGATTTTTGCTGTTTTCAGACAGTATTTTTTGTTTGAGAAAACAGGAGAAAAGTTTATTTTCTTTTTTCACTGTTTGGGTTTTTCCGTTTCCGTGAAATGTCTCGGCGTTTTTAGCAGGTTGAGGGTTTCTGCAATCGCGTTGCTGTTAGATCTGCAACTGGAAACGCGTTAAACCCCAACAGACATACATCAAATAAATTAAGCAAGGGAGGATCACTGTTGTATTGTATCCACTCTATTTTTGCTGTTTTTTTTTTCTTTTTCTCCTCTCTGCCCTCGTTTCTTTTTTAAATTGTTTTTCGCTCAGTCTTCGCCTTTCTCTTTCTTTCCCTCTTTTGGTGCTAAACCCAGCATTTGAGTTTGCCGTTTTTCTGCTCCATCAAACAGATCTGGTTCAAAAGCGTTTCCCAAAAGTAATTTTGGACTCTTGGGTCAGGCCTCTTTTCGGTGTAATTAGCTCTTGTGTAAAAGAAAACAATCATATAAATATTCAATTATTTCTTCCATTTTCAGTTTTACCAGCCACTCTCTTTTTTCTTCCACTCTTCAAAATCACTTAAACGACCTATCTCATCTCATACTTATTTACTCTCTCAAATAAATACGCTTTTATTTTGAACAAAAAGAAAATCTCCAGCCTAGGGTTTCTTTTATTTCCATCTAGTGTTTTCCCTTCTTGCATCTCTCACCGTCGATCTGTTCTAGTTTTGCTTTTTTCTCCCATTTCAAGCTTTTTTAATTGTTTTATATTCACTTAGTTTTTTTCTTTTGTCTTCTGGTTTGCCTTAGCTTGCGTGCTTTCTATTTTAGTCAAGCTCTTCGGTACCTGGGCTTGTTCATGATCCACAATCATGACCAAAGAACAAAATGGAGTTTTCACTTTGGAGTCAATCGTTTGCTTAATTAATTCTCCATGTTGCTGACAGCAGATATTTTCGTTTGAACGTTTCATGATAGAGACATTTTGTTAAATCAGAATGGACATTTTCTCCTACTCCTGCTTTTCCTTCCATACATGTTTTTCAATCACTTCATTTTTTTTCTACCCAGATAGACAGATATTTTCTGTTAAGGGCATTTCAAATTAATTCGCATCTTCCGAAGGTTTAACTTTCACTACTTCTTGCTGTCAGTATGTTTATTTTATTTGTAGAGAATAACTCTCCGATCTTTTCAGATCTACCGAAAATTCTGGTAGTAACTTACTATGTTCCATGCTTTTTCTTCTGGGTTTTAAAGTTGTCACTCCACACAAATGATGTTACCTCACCTACATTAATTCATAGACACCAGTTTTTTTTTCCCCTATAATTACTTTACCCTAAATGTATATAGCTCCTTTTTTGGCCTGATGTTATCACGTTTATCAACGAAAGAAGTCTCATAGTCATATCCAATACTTACTCATTTTGTACAATCTATTGATAAATAGTGTAAACATTGGTGATGGGATATTATATAAATTCTTATGCAATAGAGATAAGAAGAGAAAATTGGAAAACTATGAGAAAAAAGTAATTATAATAGAGAAAAATGTATTACAAACATAATGTAAACAATTTTACGTTTTAAATGGAGAGAGAAAAACGGAAAAAAGGATAATTTAATTTTTTTTTTTCATGTAGGTTATAAAAAAAAAATTTCAACGTTAGACCACACTTAAAAATTCATCTTTTAAAGTTTTTATTTCCTTCAGTTTAAATAAAATATGTTTTCTTTCTTCTCATCTGAATAGAACTGATCACCATGTTTAGTACACTCATTTTTTGAGGAAATGCATAAAGTTCTTTAGCCGATCACCCTCTGTCCTGGTCAAGAAATTCATAGGTTGGTGATACTTGATGGTTTTTTATATCAGCCCTAAAACATTACCTTTTCCCCTTAGATCTTTCATTTCTCATTAATTTACCAATTTTCTACACCTATTGTGGTTTTTCCAACACATCCAAGGAGCATTTGGCTTGCCTTTAAATGGGTTTCTCATACTTTATTATTATTTTTAATTCTAACTTAAGTTGTTGCAATGAGAAGGCGTGTCCATTTTCATATTGATGTTGGAATAAAAGCACGATTGAAGTAAAGAGGTGTTTTAAGAATAAGGTTAATTTGTTATTGCCCAGTAATTTGTATTGTAGAATATAGTTTTAGTCAATTCATTTTGGATTATTGCAGTGCGTTACACTTCTGACATGTTGCCTACAGAAATAATATATGTTTTTCTTAAAACGTGCAGCATGCTCAAAACGCTAGAGAGGTACCAGAAATGTAACTATGGTGCACCTGAGGCTAATGTGTCTACACGGGAAGCCTTGGTAATGGTGAATAGTCCTATCTATCGTATTTAAATTCTTTTTTTTTTGCCAATTAATTAACTTGCCTAATTTGATCTTTGATTTTCCCCTTCATCCATTTCTGTTTTTGTTTTTCTTACAATGGGATTGGGATTCCTGAGCTTCAACTGTTTACTTGAATATTTTTTTTAAAGGAACAATAATTAACTGTTTCATATTAGCTTGTCGATATACGCTGTGTCGCGTATGGTCAAAGGTTACCTGGTTGTGCATAATCAAAAATTGTCCAGTGCAGGAATATCACCTTAATATAGTTCTTTCTTGAAAAAGAATTTCAGTGGGATAAACACATATTCATAATAAAAAATAATGAAATACCGAAAATATACCTCTATTTTACTTCAGCAAAGAAAAAAGTTGTTCTGTTTATAGTTCATTGACTGATATAAGTGAATTAGTTCTGCTGTAAAACGTTTAACTTATACTAATGCATAATCTAGCGACTTTTTTTTCTTCAAACAAAGATTATTATTGTTCTTGCGAAATTTATTTTTGTTTATACAAAATAAATGTTGTTTATGCAAAAGTACGATCATAATATATAAAATATAATTAATTTAGCTTATTATGTTATTTCCGAAAAGCCACTGTGTTTGGTTTGATTTCTACTTTTATTTTCAGTAAATATACTCTATTAATAGTTATACAAATGCTAACTTTCTCATATATTGTAGTTTGGTATGAAAGTTTTATATAAACAACAAAAGTCAAGCCTTATCCTATCATCTGTATGGATCTTGGTCGGTGTGGTTGAGCTTGGTTTATTAAGATTCTGTGGACAAAATAAAATAAAAATGAAACAATATTTACAAGAGATATTTTTACAACCATCAAATTAAATCATATCAATTAAAAATAAAAATGAAAGTCCTTTACTGCTCATGTTTTTTTTTTGGTCCATTCATAATTCGTCTATATGTTTTCAAGTTTAGAGATTGCCTCAAATTAGGGCACTTTGGTGTATCATTTGCTTTTAGTACTTCCTTCTCTTAGTTCTCTGATCCAAATGTGCTAGGTAATAGTCTAGTTGTTACAAAAAATATTTTGTACACCAAAGTCCATTTTGAGGCACTATCCTTTAAATTTTGTAGAAGGGCATTGCTCTTGAAGTTTGATTCTTTCAGTGAGGAAATGTGTCACGAGCCATAGCTATTTTTTTTTAAAATCTAATTAGAAATATCATGTTTGGCATTCCCATGGATTAGTAAATTAATGTAAAAACTAGGATAGGTAAGTTTTGAGAATTGAAGCTGCAATTTGTTGCCGAAGGAAAAAAAATGGAAGTTTGATAATGGGATGTTCTGGGCTGAATATCCTCCCTCCACAGTAAGTATTCGCACTTCTGTAACAACAAAAAGTGTCAGAGATATTATGCATGAATTTGGCCATTGATAACAAATATGGCTTACTTATAGAGGAAAAAGGAGAAAAATAAACTTTACTTTGAGGGTGCATTTAATTGGCCTTATGTTATTGCTAATTTCTAATTTAACTGCCTCCTGTCATTACTGATTTCTACGTAAATGTTTTGTGTATATTGTGAATTGTGTTCTACACTCGTGCATGCATTTTTAGGCACTTGTATCTTATTTACAATTAATTCACGTCATCATTATTCTTTTGTCGTTACTTGTATCAGCATAATTTCATAAATAATTTTTTTAATCTTAAAAGTTAACATACATGTTTTTTTTTTATCAACAAAGAATAAAATTAAATTAAAAGGGATACAAGGGTATCCCAACCCTTTACACACTAAACCCTAACATACATGTTTTAACATAAACATTATATTTCTGAATTAAAACAATGTTATTTTATTCATCATCTTACCAAAACATAATTTTATTTGTTGCGAATATGTTTATATATTGTTGTAACCAAACCCTATTTAGAAAATAAGAATAATATGCAGTTTTGAGTAAATTCAATTTTTTTTGATGAAAACTTTTAAAGGTTTAATTTTTTTAAGCATTTAAAATATTTTGTCACAATATGTTGCTTGGATAGATAATTTAAGAAGAAAAAAATGAAACTTGAATGTAAAAGAGTAATTTTGATTATTTAAATTGCAGAATTTAAAAATTTTCGTAGTTTTTCTTTGTCACATTTATGCCTTTCATATGTGATAATTTAAATTATTTAACGTTTAGTTTTAACATTTTAAGTTTTAAATATATTTTTTTGTGAATGTAGTAAAAATTATATTGTGTTATTTAAACTAAGAGTCAAAACATTTTAAATATGAAAAAATTAAATAAAACAATTTAAATTTCTAAAATTTTGAATTGTTCCGGAATTCATCCTAAAACTTTTATTGTTATGGTTAAATTTTTCCCACAACTCGTGTTCAAAAGTTGTTCCTTAAGTTTTTGTGTATTCCATGCATGTTTACTCTCTTTTCTTTACTGTATTGAATGATTTTGCAATTTTTAATAGGTTGATTTTTTTTGGTATATGTCGGTTTAGTAACCCGGTGAGTTAAAACTATATGTATACACAAAGCCTAGATATATAAAAGATAAATGAATTAGAATATGGATTTTTAAATGCGTTAGGCTAATCCCAATCAAACAAAATTTAGACGATAAAGCTTATAGTATATGTTGTATCAAAGCCTTCTATTTTTTCTATTAATTTATACACTTTTTTTAGTAACTATAAAAATAATTAAATTTGATTTTAGTCTTTTAATTTTTCTTTAATTTTAGTTCTCTTAAAATTATTTTTTGTAAAAGTCTATAAATGTCATTATTCACATGGTGTTATTGATCATTTTGACATGGCACACATAAGCTGACATGCTTAGATATATGTGACATTGTTAATGAATAATAAAAATAGAATTCAAAGAAATTTAATTCTTGTGGCGAATAATATTAAATAATTTTTTTTTTAAAAAAAATTATCAAATTTAGCTTTATTTAGAAACTATAAAAACATTTGAAAGGAAGTTGTCCAGGTGAAAATAGATTTAAGAAGGGTAATATATGTATGAAATGGTATGTGTTCCATTATTATATAGTTTGATTTTGCTACCCCAACTACAGGAGTTAAGCAGTCAACAGGAGTATTTGAAGCTGAAGGCACGTTATGAGGCCCTACAACGGTCTCAGAGGTACTCATACCCTACTGGGCCTTCTAATATGCCTAATTATTTGGTTCATACTCTCATCAAAGACACTGTTTCTGCTTAACTTTTACCCTCTCAGGAACCTTATGGGAGAAGATCTTGGCCCTCTTAGCAGCAAAGAGCTCGAATCTCTCGAAAGGCAGCTAGATTCGTCCTTGAAGCAAATAAGATCAACAAGGGTACTCAAGTTTCAAGTTTTGATTACCAATAACCATCTGAAATTATAGTATTGTGGACACATGATTATTAAAATTTAAAGGGTTAAATAACAAGGAAATTGCTATTTTTGTTTTCTGATTATCGAAGAAAACTCGGATATATATATATATATATATATATAACTGTATTGAGGGTGTAATTTTTTTTGGATGAATATAATTGTATTTGTTCGGTTTCTGTAACTTGATTTGATATGTTATTATGATTAATGTATTGTAATGTTTGTTGAATCTTTAGGTGGTTAGGGTTAAGAAACTTGTTGTGGATTTTTTTTATAAGGGTTGAGATACTCTGAAAGTGTCTCATTTTATTTTATTTATTCTTTACTCTTTCTTAATAAAAAATTATGTATATAACTGTGTTTATTATTTTGAGGCTTATGAAAAACATGACTTGAGAACATGTAAACTATACGAATGTGCGTATTTGTATTTTAATTTTGTAAGTTTGTTTCCTTTACAGACGCAGTTCATGCTGGATCAGCTCTCTGATCTTCAGCGTAAGGTATAAAACAATTTTCTGGCTTCCGTTACCACCGTTTAATTGACATCTTCTTCTGTCATGTACCTGAGTTTGCTGACTAATTTCTGTCACTTGTGTAGGAACACTTGCTAAGTGAGGCTAACAGGTCTCTCAGACAAAGGGTAAGTTAGAACTCATCAACCTATATATATATATGTGTGTGGTCATGGTCCAGAGATATAACAATGCATTTAAAACAATTCTTAGTATCTGTGTTGCATTTAAAACCCAGAACAACTGATATTGTCATATTGACAATTGATGGGTATAAATAATGACTTTGTGTGTTGTGTAGCAGTTGGAAGGGTATCAAATAAATCCACTCCAACTGAATCCTGGAGTTGAAGACATGGGATATGGCAGGCATCCAGGTCAAGGTCAGGGTGACGCACTCTTTCAACCATTGGAGTGTGAGCCAACGTTACAAATTGGGTATGCACTCATTGTTCACTCAATAATTGCTCACTTTACAGTTCACAGTATTACTCTTGTAATAAAATGTATCATATGGTTCACTATTGTGAGGGTTATGCTTAGGGGTGAATTTTTGATGTAAACATGACTAGTGTAGAAGTGGGGCTGAGATGAGATAGCTTACCTGATTAATTGGCATAACTGTAACTATTTGGTCAAAGCTTTTCAGATTTGAATAATTTTGTAATAATGATTTTTGTTGAAGTGCAGGTATCAGCCTGATCCAGTATCAGTGGTGACAGCAGGTCCAAGCATGAGCAATTACATGGCAGGATGGTTACCATAGTAGGGATCCGAGTGGTGTTTCCTGCAGAAGATCCAATGCACCAGAACATTTGCCGTTCCAATTTTATTTGAAAAGGAAAAAAAAAGAGGAAAAATTGCTTTGGGATGTAATGAAGCTGTAAGTGTCTACCGTGTATGATGAAGTAGGAACAAAGTTAAGCAGTGTTGTTTGTGTGTGCGCTTTCACAAAACTGCACTTCTTTGCTTCGGTTAATGTTTCTTCCCTTATAATAAGAGTAATCATAGACAAATTATAAACATCTACATATTTTTTCTTATATTTCATTTCTACTTTAAACTTTCCTTCTTCTATATATGTTCTATCCACTCAATAAAATAGGGGTTAGTTAATCATCACTCATTGTGGTATATATGAATACGTTCTGCTAAGAAAAAGTGAATAACTGCTGTAGTGCAAATATAACAGTTATTGTCTGTTTTCTTTTTTTATCAAAATCCAAATGGATAAATTTTTAAAAAAAATTGCTTGAAAGTAGAATTTTTAAATAAATAAAAAACTTGCTTTAAAACATGTTTTTTCTTAGTGAAGCACATCCGGAAACACGCTTCCTTTTTTTTTTTTTTAAATTGTGCGTCTTCAATTTTTTTAAATCTTGCTTTCAACGTTTTTATGTTATTTTAGTTTTTTAAAATTATATTTTTTTGCTTCATTTTAAATGTGTTTTCTTATTCTTAATGAATCACGTTTTTAATGAACTTTTTTTTAATAATTTTTTTATTAAAAATGTGATTTATTATTTTTTGAAAAAATTAAAAATTAAGATATGGATTTTAATATTATGCATGATAACCCATATATAAAAGATAAACTATCTTATTAACATTATCATCTAAAGAAGTTGAAAAGGAAATAGTACTACTCACATTGTAAACACCACATTTCATTCAACTTCAATAAAAAAATTCTAAAAATTCAGAGTTTAAGAAGAAACAACTCACTAATATAGTTATTGATATTATTTACTTTCTTTACATAATTATTACTCTATCATCTAACATGTACATAATTTAATTTACTAATTTATCATAGATTGCTAAAAAGCTAAGCTTTTTGTTTAATCAAATGGCACAGCTGCAGACCACCTTGCACAGATCCATCTGCCACCCTCCAGCTATTTTCCTTCCTGTTTGAATCCAGTAGTGCCTATACTTGATTACAGAAGTATTTTGCCATCACCAAATGAATCTAGTTAGAGCTCAACCATTTCCACTGCAATTTTCCACCAAGATTGCATTGCTTGAACATCATTGAGTGAAAATGGTAAGGTTGTAACTTCTAAAGGCCTCATTTGTGTTGCTGCCAGCATTTCCTTAATCTCACATGCAACCAAAACAGATCACAGCTATTCTATCAACATCATTGGGATGCTTTCTGACCAAAGAGCTACTCCTACTAACGATCCTTTTGTAGCAGCGTATAATGGTGAGCTAGGTAGAGAAACAACAAAGGATACAAACCCCTCCTTGGTGCTCCCTGTAGCCTTGATATCACTGCCCCTTTACCACATGAATAGAAACACCAACAGAAGGGGTGTAAAAAAAAATTCAAACTCTTCCTTGACTACAAAACAAAACATGACCCTTCCTGGCTTTTTTTGCATAAGAACAGAAAATAAGAACAGAAACTCAACAAAAAAAGAATGCAAAATCAAAGCCATTATAAAAAAAATCACCTTCCAACACTCATTGGGTACACACCTACAACATCTAACACTCACAACTTTCCTTATCAGACTAATTAAAGACAAGTAAAAGGAATGATTGGAAACCCTTCTAACCCATCTTCACAAAGTTTGGTTCTCAGCTAGGTTTTTTCCTGTCCTCAAATAGTCCTTTGGCGTCATACACCATTGGAGATATGTGAAATTAGCCAAGTTTTCTTCACACATTAACCAAGACCACCCCTTGAATTGTGCATGTGTAAAAATCTCCATGTTATCTACTTTATCGTTCTTAAAAATAATGTTATTCTTTTGTCTCTAAATCTTCTCGAACACTGGTATTACATACCCCTCAAACTCTATTTTCCACTTTAGATGCCCAACCTAAATTATGAAGAAGGAAATGAGCTCTTGTTTCCCATGAAGGTGTCTCCCCTAAAAAATGGTTGCAAATGCTTCAAACCAACCACACAATTATACACAAAGATTATTAGTTATTTACTCTGCATCTCCATATAGAACACATAACTTACTTTCCAGATCCATCCCTCTATTCTCCATATTTACTCTTGTTGGGAGCCTATCTAGTAACACCCGCCAAGCTACCGTTTGCATAGACAAGGAAGCTTTAATACTCCAAAAGTATTCATATGAGAACCTCTCTTCCCCACGTAGTTCACTTCTCAGGATCCTATATGCAGATTTCACAGAATACTTGAGCTTTTCCCCTTCCTTCCAAACCCATGAGTCCTTACTCTGTCGCATCGGGCACTTATTTTCCAGCAAATGCTTCATTTGTCTTTCCTCGCCGACTTCCTATTCAAACATAGTTCTTCTCCATTCCAAATTCCACGTCCATTGATTATTATTCCAACCCCCCATCTAGGAGAGACTCTCACATTTAAAAAAGAGCTAAGTTATAATGAAACAACCCAATTAGACAAGGAGACAACCAAGGACACAACAAACACTTCACAATTAAGTCAGTCATCTCAGCATCCAAGATAAGGCCCCACCAAACTTCAAAAGCACCTCAGCAGAAGAAGAACTAGACATAGACCAGAGCATCAGATGTTCTTTCTTCTAGTCTTTTTAAAAGACAAGTTTATTTAAATATTGTACCGGTATGGGCGAGGCCGAGGCCCACCTGGCTGCCCCGAGGCCGAGTCCACTTGACCGAGACCAGGAGAACCTGGCTGAGACCTTAGAAGACTTGGCCGATAGGCCGAGAGGCTGAGACCTTAGAAGGCTTGGCCGAGACGACCGAGATGCCGAGACCTTAGAAGACTTGGCCGAAGACGACCGAGACCACTAGAATATGGCTGATGGCCGACCAATGTCGTGATGATTTGGCCGACGACCGACCCCTATTACAGTTAAACGCTCAAACCAAGATCAGTGAAGTTAATTCATCATTAAGAATTAGGTAATGCAACCCTAAGCGGTATCCACCTCGATAAACGGGCCCAACAAGGTAGGCCCATTAGAATAATATAAATAGCACGCATCCCAAAGAGTAAGGTATGTCATTTATTACTGTTCACCTACTTGAGAGCTGACCACCCGCTTTACTGACTTGAGCGTCAGAGTGCCTTCGCAGGTACCCCACCATCCGGTGTTCAGCCGAGGCCGAGTGCCGAAGGAGAAGCAGGAGGACGAGAAGAATCCCAGTCCACCACCCAGTTACCTGACCGACCGAAGGAAGGAGAAGAAGACTTCAATAGTTCTCTAGGTCTCATCTCCCTAGCAGGAACAATTGGCGCCCACCGTGGGGTTGAGGGAAACTAGCTGAAGGAAAAAAGTAGATGGTCTCAACCAGAAGCATGGAGAGAATGACCGAAGCCGACCAGACGATGCTGCTGTTATCTCTCTAGAGAGAGATGGCCGAGATGAGAAGGAAGACCGAGGAGGCTGCTCAGAAAAACGAGCAAGAGCTGCAAGTTCTCCGTAGGGAGAACGAAGAGATGAAGAAGAAGTTGGGGGAGGGAGGACCCTCCGTCATACCGACGAATGTTGTCGGCAAGTCATACACCTCTCCCCCCGACCCAGATGTGGTCGAGGGGACGAGAGGCCGACCCCCTTCCCGAGACACCGAGATGGGCGACGAGTCGTGCCTAATCAGGTCCACCCGGACGACCTTGACGGCCGACCCAAACCGCCGACACCCCTTTACCAACACCATCATCGAAGTCCCACTGCCTGAGAAGTGGAAGGGTTTCAACCGAGACCGATATGACGGGTAGACCGACCCGGACGAGCATATGGACGCCTACACCACCCATATGAGTCTCTACACCTCGGACGACGTCGTGTTGTGCCGAGTGTTTCCCACATCCTTGAAAGGAGCAACCCTTAGTTGGTTCACCAAGCTCCCACCCAACTCCATCGATAGCTTTGCCACGCTCGTAGCAAAGTTTGAAACTCAGTTTGCGACCAGCCGGTCGCACCGCCTAACCTCCATCGCCCTGGTAGGCATTTGCCAGGAGAAGGGAGAGTCGCTGAGAACTTTTGTGGACAGGTTCAGTAAAGTGGCAATGAGCATCCGGAATCTGAGCCCGGACGTTGCCATGCACCACATGCTGACGGCCCTGCGTCCGGGGCCCTTTGCCGACAACCTGTGCATGTAGCCGGCCGACAGCCTGGACGAGCTGAGAAAGAGAGCTGCTAAGTACATGCAGCTGGAAGAGCTAAGAGAATTCCGTAACCAGGCCCGTGCCGAGGCCGGTGGGGAGAAAAACAAGGAAGAAA
>Ga0123342_1004469_pt1 | contig 21319 bp, 4 predicted proteins | sample Turbeawhitnodule_FD_89960 | JGI IMG/M metagenome (GOLD analysis project Ga0123342, IMG submission 89960) | Root nodule microbial communities of legume samples collected from Mexico - Turtle bean Mexico white nodule | ecosystem: Host-associated > Plants > Roots > Nodule | place: Mexico: Nepantla...
CAACTTGAGTTATATTCTGACAGTCAAAGTGCTATTCATTTAGCAAAGAATCAAGTCTTTCATGCACGGACGAAGCACATTGATGTTCGCTATCACTTTGTGCGTGAGATTCTCGAAGAAGAGCAGATTGTTCTCCAAAAGATTCACACTACGGAGAATCCTGCAGATATGCTCACCAAGGTGGTTACAAGGGCCAAGTTTGAACATTGTTTAGACTTGGTTAATATCTTGCACATTTGAAGTTAGCTTCCGGAGGCGCAAATTTGAAACACTGCAAAGTTTGTTTTTGTTATGTTTTGAGAATATTTGTATTAGGTGAGACTTGAAAATAAGCCAAGGTGGGGATTTGTTGATTTTGGCTTAATCCCAAGTCCCACATCGGTGGGTTCATTGTTTGGGAAGAAGGTTTGAGGGTTATAAATTAACATCTCCTCTTCACTGTTAAATATCCCAATTTGTAATATCTTCTCCCATAATAATGAAAGTGGGCTATTTCAGCTGTGCTCGGAGATTAGGCTAAACAGGCCGAACTCCGTTAACAATTTTCTGGTGTGTTTTTTCCTCTTTATCTCTTTTATTATTTCGCTATGTTTATTCAATATTATTTGTCGGGTAGCTTTGTTAGTGTTCTGTTTTAGTGAAAAAATTATTCGTTTTTTCCAACAAAGTCTTCTTTAAAATTAATATAAAAATAGTTTCTTCTGATTATGATTGTTATATATGAACTTGATGATCTTTCACATCTTGCTTTGATATGATCTTTCATAGGTATAACACTTTGTTAAGCTATTCGATGATTAGATAACACATTTTATCAATGGACCATCATTTCTCATACAAGGCACCTGATTTCTCATACGCATTTCTCAAGCTAGAGACTAGTTGTGAGCTTGTCAAATTTTTAAACATAACTCATTAAAGATTCATATAATAAAATATCTATGCACTCTACATTTAATTATTACTTTTTATTTGACCACATCACATGATTTAGTTATTTTTTATATTTTGTTGTCTTAATATTTAGTGACACATACCTACCAAGACACCATTTTCGTGAAAAAAAAATATTCTGCATAAATTGTGGCAATGAAAAGATAGGAAAATGTGGGGGTTCCAATTTTTATGTGATGAATAATTGGTTCTATTTCATATGAATCATATTCATGTATGTGACTAAAAGAAAGAGAAATTAGGTGTGACGGTGATAGCCAATGGCCACACTTGCAAATCCTTGAATGTGAGTCTGTTTCTTTATGTTGTTAAATCACTCAAAGATGTCAACTTCACCATTATAACCTAACTTTACTTTACTTTTTCTTCTTTCTATCTGTTTCTATTGCTGCTTTCCATGTTTCTATTGAGGCTAATTTTGAGGGGAGAAAAAAATTGCTTATTTCTTTTACAAAATATAAAACAATTTAGTATAATTTTGTTATAGTTTTATTATAATAAAACTCGTTTATCTCGATCTTTCATTATAATTTTTTATTACTTATAAAAAATTAATTTAATTATTTTAAAAAAATTGTTTTAATATGTCTATACTTACTAGGCCCACCATCTTCAATAGGAAAAGATTTACTCTATTTGTTCTATTAAAATAGTTAGGAATTGAAAAACGGGGCAAGTTTGGTAAGTTACACTGCCAACTCATCACTAATTAGGCAAGCGAGTTGATATTTTCAGAAAAAATATATTTTGATGTGATGGTTTTAAAATATATATATATATATTATAATAATAATAATAATAATAATAATAAAAGGTAAATTTATAATTAAATAATATAAAAATAATAGTATTGTTGGTTGTAGAGTAGATATAGAAAAAATTAATCGTAAATGTATTAAGTCCATGTAAAATAAATAAAAATAATTTAATGATTAATTTTTTATATTGTTTTATTTGAAAGAAGCAAATAAGTGATAGTATTATTATAAATTAAATAATTAACACTTATAAATTAATTAAATTTTACTTTTTAATTATAATAAAGAAATTAATATATAAAGATAATAATTTATTTATTTAATTTGAGATATTAATTAATTATTAAAGACTTAAAAAAATATGTATACGAGTAAAGGTGTGTTTTTTTTACTTCAAATACAACAAGCTAAAGTCAATCATGACTCTAAAGTATCCTGTGCTTTAATTTTCGAAGTATTATTATGATTTTAACTTTTTTTTTCTAAATTCATGAATTTTTTCATCGAAAAAGGTCAATGATTAGGACTTACATAGCAAAGTCAAAATTTTATACATGACGTGCTTGTTATAGTCTACTCTATACTTTTTCTGGTATGGCTAGCTAATTGTTGTGATATGAATAGGCTTCACAATAAAATTCGTAATAAAAGTGTAAATAATTCAAGATTTTAGTAATGTCGGTTGATCCATCGTCTCGTATAGATTTGTTTTGTGTTTGGTCCATAAAATATGGGTTGAGTTGGTTTATTTTGTATAAATAGTGTTGATTCATTTCACTATTCCATATCGTATAAGAGGTAGTTCGAAAGTTTGCGGATTAGTTTGCATGAAAAAAATATTTTCTTTTACAAATTAAAATTTCATTAATTATAAAAAAATCTTATTCCTAATGTTGAAAAATTAAAATTTTATCTATGTTTTAATTCATTCAATTAAGATAAAAATATGAATTCAAGTATGAGGGCAGTTAGAATACTTGATTAAAAATAATTGAAGTTTTGTTTTGCATCTATTTTTTCTACATATGTATATAAATGTATAAGAGTATTTTATCAAAATTTTGTTACAAAATATTTTAACGAAGATGAATAACTTTTTAACTATCTTATTAAAAAAAATTCTTTATATTATTTTTTTATTAATAAATTTTAAATATAAAATTTTACTTAAAACTAAATCCATTATCATTCTTAATATTAACTCCTTTAGATAATTAAAATAAAACATTCCGTTTTTAATATATTAAATTTAATTTTTTTTAAATAAAATAAAATAAATGTCACAGTGTAATAATGGGTGAGTGGGGTATATTTTTTTTCCAAAAAATAAAATAATTATTTTTTTATTTATGTGGGTCAGCGGGTCAACCCGTCCCGCCCTTGTTGGCCCCCATGGAACGCTGGTTATGTGGGGTGAGCCTAAGCGGGTCAACAGACTAGATTAGTGAGCTTGTCATGTACTTTTTGGTAGCGGGTTGCGGGTCGGTCCGCATGGTCTGCCCCACATTGTCATTCCTACACAAATGCTTTCCTGAAATTATATTTCCAACACAATTCATATGTACAATACGATTTGGGTTAGATATCGTGATATTCATATCAGCCTCATCAACAAGCGAGTAATTAAAATATTTGCGTTTATAAACGATACCCATTTTGTGTTAATTTTCCACCATATCTATTAAGAATATTTATCTAGTATTCGATAGATCTTACATACGAATATCTTTTCATATGAATTTTTTTATCATTCTTAAAAAAACCATTGATATAAATACAAAGGTTATAAATTATTTATTGTTGTGTGTAGGGAGATATTACAAACATCAAATTTGGTTGTAGAAACATCATGTTATTACTTATTATTCATGATTTCAATCACATCTTGTTTGAACAATAAGAATTCAAGATAAGAAACTATCTCTCACTCAAATTTTAAGTTACATTTTGAACAAAGAAAACTCCAATTGAGTGATGAGTTTATGCTTAAACAATAATGTTTGGAACATGCATTTAATACCATCACTTGATTATTATTCAAATAAACAACTCAAAACTTCAAAAATATATACAAGAAACCAATAAACATTTTTTAAATTCAAAATCTTAAACACGTGAAATCTAATAAGAACATTGGCGTTCATTCATTGTGGGACTAGGTAACAATTTCAAACAAACACTTTCACTATTGCTCTACCACACCAATTTTACAATGAGTAATTTTATATTCTTTAATATTAACTACAACTATTTTTTTATCATTTTTTCTCTTGACTATTTAAAGGTTCTTCAAATAAAAGTTTAACCTAATATATATGTGTCTCCCTACATTGGATCTATGGACAAGTATATTGTTTTGTTTATACTCACTTAAATGAAATGCAATTCACTCATTGTGTTTTCAAATAGTATTATTATGAATAAGAATTTGAATTTAATTCGATTTTAGAATTTAAAGGACTTTGATCTTAAAATATGAATAACTCTAATTTAACCTTTCACAACATCATTTCTAATAAAAATAATGTTTGAATTATATTCGTTATGTTTAAAACTATTTATGTTATGATTAAAAACATGGAGGTAAATTCCTAGCTTCCCCAGTCGACCAAACTTTGATCTTAAAATATCATGAACCCTAATTTAAGTTCTCATTACATCATTTCTGATAAAAATAATGTTCAAATTATATTTTCTATGATCAAAACTATTTTTGCTATGTTAACAACATGCAGATAAATTTTTGGCTTCGCCAGTCGATCTTAGAAGAGCTTGATTGTTCAACTCTTATCTTTGATTTTTCCAGTTGATAATGAAAGACCATTTGATAAAAAAAAGGCTCATTTGTTTAGCCTTATTCCTAGCATTACTAGTCGACCTAAGAAGAGATTAATCACTCTGCCTAAATTTCTGACACTGTCAGTCGACCTAAAAAAAGCAAAACTGGTCTACCTAAATTCCTAGCTTTGTCAGTCGACCATAAAAAATGCATGATTGTTCTGCCTAAATTTATGGCTTCGTCAGTCGACCATAGGCCTTAATCCTAGCACTGGAAAAAAGAGAGCATAAGACCACCCACGTGGCAGCCACAAACCTGAAGATCGGTTCTATGGCGGGCGCGAAAGCATAAGACCGCCTGTGTGGCAGTCAAGAACCTCAAAACCACCTATGTGGCGGGTGCGAAAGCATAAAATTGCCAACATGGCTGCTGTGAACCTCAAGATCATCTATGTGGTGGGCATGAAAGCATAAGACCGCCTGCAGAGCACGTGCGAACTGTAAGACCGCTTGCATGATGGTCACGAAAGCATAAGACTACTTGCATGACGGTTGGAAACCGTAAGACCGCATGCGTGGCGACTGTGAATCGTAAGATCGCCTGTATGGCAGTCGTGAACCTCAAGGTGGTGGACACGAAAGCATAAGATCGCTTGCGTGGTGGCTGCGAATGGTAAGACAACTTTATGGGAGCCGTGAACCGTAAGACCACTTGCGGTAGCACAGACACTGACACGGACACTGATACGACACTGACACGGATACAGAGATACGTAAAATCTCTAAAATGTAGGACACGGGGACACAAATCTATATATTATATAATTATGAATTATATGAATTGACAATAAAGATTTATGTGCACAAGTATGTTCCAGATTAGTTTTTGGAGCAGAAAGATGTTTTTCATGACTGGTTCACAAGGATTTGTTTCTTATTTTTATAATCATAATAACAATTTATACAAAAAAGTTTGAATTTTGAGAAAATTAATGTATTTTTCTTTTTTAAACTTGTGTTAGAATTGTCAGAAATCTAATAAAATCTTTTTGAATTGGACACTTCACGGATATGTGTCCTATAGGTGTCATACGAGTGTCAGTGTCCGATACGAGTATCGGACACCGACACGTCATTTAAGAGGAGTGTCTGAGTTTCATAACTTACGGGAGTCGTGAACTGTAAGATTGCCTACATAGTGATCGTGAAAGCATCAGACCACTTGTGTGGTGACTGCAAATCGTAAGACCGCATGCGTGGGGGACTTGTGTACATAACCACAATTATAGTTAGATACATTCATAACAAATAATTGCTTAATTAATATAATATTTAAAGACACGTAAAAAGACAAATTAATAATTGTTAGAGTCACATCTTTATAAAAACTTATTGGTGCCACTTGTAAACCTCTTCACCTTCCATACTCGAGGCTGGGGGCTATGTACTGTCCTGACCCAAGTCAGAGTTAAGACATGGCCCATGACGGTATGTAAGGCTCGGTTGACAATGATTCCTAAAGGTCCATATTCATTATAGTGAGATTTTTTTGAACTTATTAATATTTTTTTGAAGATTTTCATTAATTTCCTTAAACAAGTTTGTTTCTACAGAATTATCGTGATTTTATTTGTACATACCCACAATTAAAGTCAGATGCATCCAAGCCAGTAAGTGCTCATTTAATATAATTTTTAAACACTTAATCCAATTACATGATATTATTATAAAATTTATTTATGACTTATAAAAACTATTTAATGCATTCTTAAATGGTATGGATGGACAAATGCCTATAAATGGACAATGATTCTTGAGAAGTATCTCAACTTACACATACTGACACTGATTCTATACTTTCTACACAAATATTTTTATGTTGTTAGTGATTTTAGCGTAGGAAAATCTTCTGCGTGTGGAATCTCATAAGAACCAACTGACCACCACCTCAAAAATTGTCCAACCCAAATATCGGTAAGAATATTTCTAAACAATTTTAAACATGTAAACGTATTATTGTATTATATACATAGCCAACTACTTATCATTGTCAATTTTAATCTCACAGTACTAAACGAGTTTCAATAACACATTTTCAACACAAATAAACAATTCTAATGATAAATTATCACTAACACAATTAATAACACAAATTTACTATAAGCACAAATATACTTATTTTCATTAATTTCGCAATTCTAAGTAAGAACTCAGGTTAGCTTCTTTTTCCCGAATGTAACAAGTTTTGTAAGAAAAAACAACTCCAAATAAATTTCCAAATAATTCTATACATTTCTAAAATTTCAACATACAAAATCAACACATCTACCTACAGATTACTAGGAGATTTATATTTCTCACATAATTCACATATACAGAATATACAAAACTATCATATATAAAAAAGAAAAAAATATAAAGAAAATAAAAAAATTATTTATATTACAATTTTGATAACTTTATCTTAATTTATCTTGCATTATTATCTCAAGTAGAAGATCTAAATTGCGAAAAAAAAAAAATAAACTATCATTCTAGAAACTTTAAGAAAATAAAAAATGTTTAAAATTTTATGAAGATAAAGTTTTACAATATAAATAAAATACTTTAAATTTATTTATAATTTTTTAACAGACATATTTATTTTCTATTTAATATAAATTTTACTTTCAAACTTAGAAAGGTCAGATCTTACAATTACAAAAGTTATATTCTCACATTAAAAATGTGATATTTATATTCCTACTATATAAAAGCAATTATTTTCCGTAAAAGTTAGATAAAGTTCAGTAGGTGGAAGTTGTTTGACACATCTAATAAATAATAATAATAATAATAATCCTAATAATACCAATGATAATAACAAAATTTAATTAAAAATTAGTGGGAAAAGTGATAGAAATAAATAAACATAATCTCATTTACAATAAGAAGAAAGAAAATAATATTCCAACCGTCTTCCTTCATCATAAAAAAATAAAAATAAATTTAAAAAATATTTTTAAATTTTTATTAATAATAAAAATAATTTTAAACATCAATAACTGTTTAATTTATAAAATAATATATAATTTAATTAATATAATAATTAATTATTTTTAATTTCTAAAGTTAGTTGTTATTGAATATATTAGACCACACATGCATTTTACACAATAATTTTCGAATTAACAAAAATAATTCTCTTTCTATCATCTTAAGCTACTTTTTTTTATAATTTAATAAACATTTTTAGTATTTCTTTTAAGTATAAACTGTGCATTTTATTAAATAGCTTGTGTTTACATTCATTTAATTGATTGTTGTTCTTAAGGTTGTTCAATCTAATAAAACTGTTTGATAAATAAACCTATTGTTTTACTAATTTATATTTAACATGTAGTTTCAATATGTTTGACGAGAAATATAAGTTAAACTCGAAGCTTTTGCTTATCCAAAATAGATAATTTTTATCGACTTCTACAATTCTTTAAAATGTTAAACTTATTGTTTTTTCTCATGTTTATTTTTACTATTTTATTGCAATTCTTCTTTTATGAATTTACTGCATTATTTATTATTTTATTTAAAAAAATTATTTTATTCACATTAAAAAATAACTATTTTAATTAGAGAAATCATTTTGAAATTAAATTAAATTATAATGTATTTTAAAAAATACAGCCAAATACTAGATAATTACCAGAACATCTAATGGTCCATAACATAACAGAGGGAAATTCAACGAAAACATCAAATGTCATGTTTTTAAAATGTAGAATGATTAGAATTATACACCATATAATCCCATTCATATGTGATATAAATTTTAAGATGACAAATTATTTGAAGTAAATTTAAATGTGAAATAAATAATGCTTTATGACATAGAATTAGCAATTTTCAAGTAATTATGATGCATTTATATTTATTAATTAATCCTAAAAGTTAATATTTATTGTCATTTATATAAGATGATTTTTTTTTATAATTTCTAAACCTTTTATCATAGTAGAAGATATCGTAATCTAGTTAGACATACAGAAAAAGAAAAAGGAAAACACGTAAAATGAAAAAAGATTGGACGTATGTGATGAGGTAACACAGCTGACGACATAGCAGTGAGGGTGTATATTACAATGATATCAACCTTTCATGTCGTCACTGCTTACATCACATCAATTATTTTATAAATTCTATTTCTTTATTTTTTTATTAGATATGGTATGATTAAAAGTTTAATAATGAGTGGAGAGAGTAATATCATCAAAGCTTTATTCATCAATTATGTTAATATGATTTCTATATCATATACTTAGGTTAGTTTCTTGGTGTTTATTGCTTATAATAACATCAATCATATTTTAAGACATTTTTAGGTATTTTGAGAAAACAATATTTGTATGCTAAATTGTTGAAGTATGAATTTTGAAATGTTAAAAGTTTAACTTTTGGACATATTATCTTAGGTATGAGAATTTTTTTTTGTATCTTTATAAAGTTGAGGTTATTCTTTTCTGAAAAAATATCAAGATAACTTTATATATCGAGAGTTTTTTAGGATTAATTAAAAATTATATGAGATTTATAGAGAGATTCTCTAAGATAATAGTCTCTCAATAGTCCACCATTTATTTGGATAAAGAAGTGTAAACAAAATGTTTTAGAATTAAAGCAAATGTTAATTAGGCTATCCTTTAAGATTTATTGTGATATGTTTCTAGTGAATTACAAATTGGAAAAAGGATCCAAATGATTAAAAAAAAACAATTCGATTGTAAACTACTTTCATCATTTTTAGCTAGAACAATTACCAATTTTAGAATATCATTTTTAGCTAGAACAATTACCAATTTTAGAATATATAGTAGTTGATTGGTAAAATTTTTGATAATTAATTAGACACTAATTTAGAAACTAGTTTATAAATTTTTATTAATAATAAAAATTACTTTAAATACCAATAATATTTTTAATTTATAAAATAATATCTAATTTAGTCAATATAACAATTAATTAATTTTTATTTTTAAAATTAATTTTTATTTAGTAATTTTTGTACAATGATAAAAACATCTTAAAAATTATTAAGAATTTACTTTGTTTAAAAATATGATAAAATAGAAATAATTATTAGTTTCTGGTAAATCATAATCAGATGAAATAAAAGAGATATTAAAGAATTAAAAAAAAATAGAAAGAAAAAGAGAAGAACGTAATCACCTTTTCATGTAGTTACTCTTTATATCACGTCAATTATTATATAAATCTTAGTTCTCTATTTTTTTTATTAGGTTATGGTCTTTTTCGACTTAAAAGTTTAAGTTATTTTGGGCTTTGGATTCATTTCGTTGTTGTTTCATTTCAAAATTAAATATAAAGTGTCATTAGTTTTAACTTATAAAGAACATGGACTTTGAAGTATTACCCTGATTTCCTAAAATAATTTTTTAATTTTTTTTATCAGAAAAAAAAGAAATTTATAATAATATGTAAGATATATGAACTAGAGATTGCTCAACCATCCTGTGAGAATATAAACCAGAGATGATTTTTTTTAATCATGCTTAGCGAGAATTAAGCCTAATCCACACAAGATTTTTAGACACATAACAATAAATTTTATGTTATTTAACAGAAGTTAGATGTAATTATTAAACTCTTTATTTATTTTCGTTATATTTATATACAATTCTAGATTTTTCTTCTTCATATTGATTTTTAATATTTGTGTTTATTAATTATTGAAGAAAGTAACAGTTGACTAGAATACAAGTAAGAAAATCGATTAAAATTATGAGTTGGATGTTGAATAAATGTGACTAAAATATAGGGATAATATTAATAATTTCTTTTTAAAAGTCAAACAAGTTCTTTTTAAAAAAATTAAATTGGTGGAATTTTTAATGCGTGATGGATGAAGAAACCTTAAGCAATCAAAATCAAAAGGTGTATAATGATTTTTTATATAAATCCAGGAGGCCGAGTCAAAAATAAATTTTTTATCTAGTATAATTTTAGAGATTAATCATTAAAATAGATAAAATTTTAAAAAATTATTAAAAATAAATCAAAATTATATTAAGATAATATATTTTAGTTAAAATTTAATATTTTAAAACCATATAATTTTAATACGATTTCAGTTTAAATAATTAAAATTATGATAATTTGTTTGTAACGTGTCCTATTTACCTTATTTACAGATTTTTGATAATTTTATATATTTTGATAATTAAAATATAAAATTATACTTGAAGAATAAAAAAAATTCGAAAATCAATATTTATATTTGATCACCAATTTTTATAATTTTCTTTTGCAAATTCTTGTTCTATCTGTAATTATTTTATTTGCATTTACATTTCTTGATCTTCAACATTTTTTTTAAAAAAAAAAAAAACTTACTTCCATATTCCATATAATTTTCTCGAGAATTTTCTAGTTAGATATTGTTTCTCAAACTTTACAATGCTTTCTTAATATATAAAATTGTTCATTCTTTTAGTCTTTTACCAAGAATAATTCAAATTTCTGTAAATTATAACTTTTTTTATATTGAAAACAGAATACTTTTCTAAAATGCTTCAAGTTACGATAAATGAAATTTATGTTATTATAAATATAAAAAATCAAACTTTTATAAGTTTATTGATATAAATGTCATCAGTAGAATTTATGTGTATAGTAAATATGATTATTTTTTATATGTGAATTTAATTTAATACATTTAAATTAAAAATAATTGATTTTGTTTACATAAAAATAAAATTTGTAGGAAAATAAAATATAATCAATTACATATATTATAAAAATATAAATGGGAAATGATAATGGAAATTGTGAAGACAGAGTTGACGACGTATAAGATGAGGTAACGGAGCTGACGACATAACAGTGAGGTGTGTATATATCGTCACAGCTTATTTCATGTCAATAGTTTTATAAATCTTAGTTCTTTATCTCTTATTAGGGTATAACCTTTTACTCCTTAAAAATTTGATTTTCGCGTTAGAATTTATTCGATTTTGTTTTAGTAAAATTTAATAGATTAATGAATGATATATATACAAATCAAATATTATGCTTTTTTTTCCATTGATTAGACAGGAAGTAGAAAAAAAAAGAAAAACAAGAGAAAAAATTATAATTGATTTGATTGATTTAATATATTAATCTTTTTACATATTTAAAAAATAATTTTATATATAAATAGTTTTTAAAATTAAAATTAGAGCTAAAATTAAAATTAAAATTAGATTTAAAATAAAAAAAATCATGAAATATTAATAAAGAACTTATATATCGAAATAATAATAATAATATATTAAAATAAATTACTTTATAAAATATTTAAGTTTAAATTAAACAATTTTATTTACTATTTTAGTGCTTCTATATTTAATATATAATATTGTAATATATTAATAATATAATTATTATAAAAAATTCTTCTATATAAACATAAATAATAATAAGATATTTTTAAACATAAATATTTTATTATTATGTGTATATCTATAATTGATTATATTTGAGAATTATGTATGTATTTTTATTTTGCAAATTCTGGCTGTCTAAGATAATATGAAAGTTTTATTATTCAATATTTTTTATATTTTTATTTTGTTTTCGTGTTAATAGTAAATCACCCACAATAATCACGGTTAGAATTAACTCTTAACCACATTAAATTTTAAAATATACTGAAACATTGATTGTTTTTTAAATATATCTATTTTGTTTATTACAAAATCAATGATAATAAAATTACTTCTTTAATTTTATATACTATTACTAAATATTTTGAAACTTTTGTTGTGGATTTTTAAAATTTCATAATAAATAATAAATTAGTAGTCCTTTGAGCATATACTATAACATAAGATTGTTTTAATTGTAGGTGCATTCATGAAAAGTTAACATTAAATATTTAAATAATGTTAATTAAATTATTTAAATATAGAAAATAAGATTAAGAGGTAAATTTATTGGGCCTAAGCATAAATAAAGAAGGGATGTTTGACCTAATAAACCCAAATTCTATTAGTAGAAATAATAGTTCATTTAGTTTAGTAATTAAAGATAATTAATGAGATTCTACACTTTAAACTGACTTAAGATTCGAAGAGTTCCTGTCGATACCCTCACCTACTAACCACCATATCGAGAAATTATAAATTTGAATTAAGAAACTGAGAAGGAGTATTAATGAGTAAGATCTGAGTGAACGTTTGTCGAATTCACTATTCCCTACTTTATGTAAGAATATTTTAATGCCCATCGTGAAGGGAATGAAAATTAATTAAATCAAGATGGTAATTACAATAGGCATAGTTATGAAGACTCAATTATTGTTATGTTAGCAAAGTTAAAAGAAAGAATTAGGTGCACTAAAAGAGATTCATCACATGGGAAACCAACATCCAATTGAGAAGGCTCATTTCGAATATCTGAAAACTTTGGAAATGGAGCTTATTGCCTCCAGCAACCGAATGGAAGGGATATACCCCGAACATTAAATGCTATTGATTTGAAATGTTAGTTTAGCTAAATTATATGTAACTCTTGTTTAAGTGAAATATAAATACACTTATTTTGACAACTTGCTTTATTATACTACTTCGGGTTTTGGAATTTTTCACACTTGTGAATCCCTCCAAGAATTCTACAAGGAAAGGATACTTTTATTATAATAGAATCCCTCCCTTATAACCAACAAATAACCTGTCGGTAAAGATGTTTTCTTAGTTAAAGATACTTTTACAAAGTCTCTCGATCACTTCCTCTTGGTCACTTCCTCTTGGCCACACAGTAAACATGTTTCTTAATACGTCGAATGCAACCGATAAAACGTAACTTACGTCAAATGTTAGTATTTGTGTTATTCTGGTTATATAAACCCGATGTGAGGTAATAGAAAAAATAGTTGTTACGTTTTAACAATATATCAAATATTCTTTATCTTTTAGTTATATGAAAATAGGGAAAAGTTAAAAAAATATTAATTGATAAAGATTTTTTTATTTAAATGGTTTTTATTTTTTATAAACTTATAAATTGATACATGAATTATAAATTGATACATGAAGATAAAAATTGTTATTATTTAAATTTGTTGTGATATTATTCTGAAGATAAAATATATGATTGTTATTATTTAAATTTGTTGTGATATTATTATGAAAATAAAATATATTATTGTTATTATTTAAATCTGTTGTGATATTATTCTGAAGATAAAATATATAATTGTTATTATTTAAATCTGATGTGATATTATTCTGAAGATAAAATATATGATTGCTATTATTTAATCTGTTGTGATATTATTCTGAAGAAAAAAATATGATTGTTATTATTTAAATTTATTGTAATATTATTTTGAAGATAAAAGAAGTGATATTATTCGGACGATAAAATATATGATTTTTATTATTTAAATATGTTTGATATTAGGATGACCCCCAAAATGCAAAGGAGAAGTATTATTCTATGCAATACATACTATACTGATGTTTTATGCTCCTACTGACTTTATCGTCGAAGTATTTTCAACAAGTGGAGTTCCCCTCATCACATTATGACCTCTAAGCATTCAAAAGATGCGGTTATAAGGGAATCATCTCGGAGATCACCTCCAAGCTCCCAACCTCCAGTTTGGTGAGAACTTTTATAAAATTTACTGAAAACTTCAAACCTTAGTTATTAAGTGTGCGACAACTTAGTAATAACTAGGTAATAAGTATAAGCAACATTATCAAAATACTAAAAAACACAGATGTAGTTTGTTTAAACATCAACTTGTTAACCTTTCAGCTTTACGACTCTACTGGCCCGAAAGACAATGTCGGATTTTTGGCTATTTTAGCCCAAAAAAGTTAAACAAAAAACAAATAAGCTAAGGCAAGGCTGCTTCTTCCTGCACCTCCATACCTTACCTTCTTCTCTCACCTCCATAGATTTTCATATTTCTAAAAATGGCCCTCTCTAATATTCTGGATTACATAATCCGGAAGTCATTTTTCAAATTTGTAATTAGCTTCCGGATTATATAATCCGAAAGCCTTTTTTCAGATGCATGATTACTTTCCGGATTACATAATCCAGAAGTCTTTTTTAACTTCCGGATTATGTAATCCGGAAGTCTTTTTTCAAATGCGTTTCTGGATTACATAATCCAGAAGTTATTCTATGGAGTGACACAAGAAGGATAAAAATGTATTTTCATGTTGTGTATGGAGGTAGCACAAGAAGATATGGAGTGCAGGGAGAAACAATCCTAAGGCAAATGCTTCCTACACCCAACCCAATCATTTTTAACCTGCACCCAACATATTTTTTTAATTTTCAAAAATGCCCTTTATTCTAGAAATAAAAATCTAAAATTGAAAATAATATATTTCGAAAAAATAAATCTATAAGTGGTTATTGAGTTTCGAAAATAAAAATAAAAATTCTATTAAAAAAAATACAGAATTAAAAATAATACATTCCAAAATAAAAAAAAAAGATTATTAAGTTCTGGAAATGAAAATCCAAAAACAAATGAAAAGCCCAAAAAAATACAAAATTAAAAATAATACATACCAAAATAAATAAAAAAAGATTAGTAAGTTCCGGAAATGATCCAGAAACAAATGAAAAAGCCCGGATAAAAAAATTGGTTCTAGAAAAAAAATGCAGAACACATATTTCGGAAAAGGGAGCCTGATAAGAAAATTTTTGTCTTTTCAACTGGAATCGGGTGCAGTAATATGGTACAGGAAGCATTTGCGAATAAGCTAAATGAACAAAATGGGCACTATCGGCCCCCAAAATACAAAAAGAAAAACAAGAAAAAGAAAATTGAACATCAGTCCATCTCCATCGCATAATCTTCTCCGTTGCCATCACCATCTCCAGTTTGGTCATCTTCGACCTCGTCCTCTTCAGGTATTTCCTCAACAGGTGCAATATTATTACCTCTCTAAAAATCTTTCCTTACATCAAAGTTACCTTCGTTGTCAGGAATTTTGTAAGACAAATTGATGGGCTTCGTCCAACTCCTTCTCTATTTTCTCCCAGTGAGATTGCTTGGCATGATGACCTATCATCATACTTGATAAATTTCTTCGAATGCTTTCCATTTCTTCTCGTAGCTTTTCATTCTCAGAACTCATCCCCTCTATCTTCTCCAAAGTTTGCTTCTCAACGGCAAATCAACAATATATATCTGCATGCCCAGCCACACCAATCATAATATTCACAGTGTATAGAGATGGGGAATGTGAGCTATTATTGGCCAGTCCTCTCCATTTTCTTTCTCACATCGCTTCTCTAACTCATGATTGCAGCCAATAATACTCAATTTTTCTAGACTGCTGAGGCTTAGGCTTGTTGGAAGACGCATCAATTTGTAACACTCAACAATGCCTAATTCACGAAGCCAGGGAAGGTCTCCAAAGGGTAATTCTTGAAGCAAGAATTCTATATTTGGAACATTCCTTAATGTTAACTTCTTCAAGGAAGTCATATGCTGTAAACCTTCCACCTCTTCGCATCTCTCAATCGTCAAATCTTCAAGACAAGTTCCACATTGCAAGCCTGCCCACACATTCAACTTAGGACACATCTTCATTTTTAATTTCTTCAGAGACTGCAACCCTTGCAGCCACGCTTCCTCTGCCAAAAAGTTAGAACAATTATCAATTTCAAGTGTGGAAAGGCACGGAAACAGATTTTTCCCATCCTCACGTGATAACTTTATTAGGCTTGGCAGCATGCTGAGTGATAGATATTCCAGAGCCATGAAAGTTACATCTTCATCGCAGCTCTCCTCGTGGACGTATTTTACATATTCTGCCCATACTATGTTTAGCCTCTTTAGGGAAGGTAGTTTTCCCAACACTGGAAGTTGTACACAATTTCTACAATCCCACAACACTAGAAAACTTAAATATCTGAAAGAAGGACTAGACATCCATTCTGGGAAACGGGCACCTTGGTACCCTTCCACTATCAAACTCATCAGTGTCTCCCTACAAGGTTCAAGGGCTTCAAGAACCTTCTCATCATTTCCTTCTACTTCCCCCTTTCTGAATCCCTTCCATCTCAGCGTCAGCCTATTCAGTTGCTTACTTGAAATATTGGCTTCTTTAGCATCATTTATACTTTTCACTCTCTCCAAATGTTTAATGTCAAGATCTCTTTTAAGCTTCAGTGGTCCCAGTTCTGCTAAAAGGAACCCTCTTTCCTCGCCAACTAAGTACATGGATAAACTCCTTAGAGAATTTAACTTCCCTATATAAGGTGGCAATCTTGATAGAGACCTGCAGTTTTTAAGAGACAACTCTTGCAGAGCTTTTAAGCGTACCAAACTGTCCGGCAGTTTTTTCAAACTGAAACAATAATCTAATTTCAACATCTTCAAATACAGTAATTTACATATGGATTCTGGAAGAGTTTTGAAATCACCATAAGAAAGATTCAAGTATCTTAGATGTTTCAAATCACCAATAGATGATGACAATTCTTTCCATCGACTTAAGTGAAGTAGTCGTAAAGAATAGCATTTCAACACGTCAGAAGAAAGTTCGTCCGTTGTTCTCCTATCTACATAAGTCCTTAAAGATTTCACTTGATGCAACGGGGTTGAATGGAGCCACCACCGATAATCTGAGAGATGGTGGATTCTTTTTCTTTCAAATAAAGCAGGTGCATCATCATCGTCGGTAATGCAACCAACCTCTTCAGCAACAAATTTTGCAAGATCGTGAACAAGATCATGCATCTTGAAACTCTTAACTTTTCCAAATTCATCTGTCTCTATATCTTGAAAAAATGATCTCCTATACAATTCCTTCCACACCTCATCACCAACATCCTCAGCATCTAACCTTCCATAAGATGAAATGAATCCATTAGCCATCCAAAGTTCAATTAAATATTGCTTCTCTATGCGTTCATCTTTGGGAAATATTGCACAGTAAGCAAAGCATTGTCTGAGTTCAATTGGTAAGTTCAGGTAACTTAGTCTAAGGACAGGCATTATGGACTTCTCGTTCGGTGATAACGTCAAAAGGTTACTTTTCATAATATTTAGCCACTTATCCTTATTTCTGTGAAAGCGTAGAAAACCTCCTATTGCATTTGCTGCGAGAGGCACTCCTCCACACTTCTTTACTATCTCCCTTCCTATCACCACAAGCTCTTCTGGTTCTACCTCATCTGCTCCAAAAGCTTGGTCTTTAAACAATTCCCAGCAATAATCTACGGATAGCTCTGATAATCTATGAAGATGCTTTATTGTTCCCATGATATCTGCAACATTTGAAAAGCGAGTGGTGACCAAAACAGAAGCACCCTTTTCCCCACAGTCGAGTACAGTTCTCAACATCTGCCAATTCTTCTCCCAATTCTGTCTCGTAACATCCCACACGTCATCCAAAACAAGCAAGTATCTTTTTCCTGCAAGCAGATTTCTAAGTATTCTTTGCATTGGCTCCGGACCCAAATCCTTGCAGACCTCCTTGTTAGTTGCGGCTTGGATGATAGCTTTTAACATTCTCTCCAAACCGAAATCCTCAGAAACACACACCCAAATTCTTAACTCAAAATCTTTGAGATCCTTGTGATTGAAGATGAGTTTTGCCAGCGTTGTTTTTCCAAGCCCGCCTTGACCCACGATCGGATATACTGGTAAATTCTCATCACGAGAAGCAGCACCTGCCAAAAAGTCTACAACTTTTTTTATATCTTTCTCTCTTCCGTACACTTTTGGTTCAGTGACTAGTGAGAAGGTTTGGCGCCACTCAGGGACTCCACGGGTTTCCTCTTGAACCGTCGAAGTCAAACGAAGCTGGTCCTTTTCACTAGCAATTCGATCTAATCTCTCACTTACAATCTTCATTCTTTTGGCAATATTGTAACGGAAATAGATATTGATGGGATGAAAAGAGGATAAGGAAGAGCTTAGTACCATTTCTGATACACAACACCTGACTCCTCCTTCTTCTTCTTGTTCGATCCGCAATTGTTCATAGACACACTCGTCTAAGATGTCATCAAGCTCGTAAGCTGCATCTTTCAGCTTTCCCACCCAATCCTTTGTAGCTTTGTCTGAGAATTGCTTCTCTTCAGCATCTTCAAGAGCAGCCTTGATTGCAGTGAACATGCTCTCAAGCTTTTCCTTTTCTCCACTGAAACCCAGAAATGATCCCAGCTCTGCTCCAGCGAGAGAGGTCAAACTTCCAAGCACACCTTCGAGTACAGCCTCAGCCATCTTGCAGGTTCTGAGTCACAGGATGAATGAAACTGCAAGAGATTGTGTGCTTCAGATATTTTTGATGTTTTGGGCTGATTGGGCTTGAGTTTATTTGGTTAAGTTTAGTTTAGCTCAATAGTTATTTTCTTTCCACACATGTATCCTTATAAGGCTATTATGCTAGGTTTACAATAATCAATAATACACAAATTATTTTCTTTATCTACGTGTCCCTCTTTTACACTCACAATATATCTCTCTGCCACATCTTCTTCCTTGAGTCTCTGGACTGTTCATGGAGAAAGTCAATATGGTATCATAGCGGATCTAACCTGCTCTGCTCCGCTGCCACCGGTTATCTTCTTCCCCTCCATTCCTTTAATTTTCCTATTCTGTTTCTTGTTTTTCTTTGCCCCTTTCCATGGTTGTGACCCAACAAAATGATCAACAAAACCCTATCAGTGCCTACTACCTTCATCCAGGAGAAAACCCAGGTGTGGTTCTTGTTGCGCCACAGCTTGACGAATCCAATTATCACTCTTGGAGCCGGTCTATGAAACGAGTCTTGCTTTCAAAGAACAAGTACAAGTTCGTCAATGGTGATATCTCGAAACCAACCCGTGATGATGAAAATTACGAAGCCTGGGAAAGATGCAACGTCATGGTGGTTTCATGGATCACACGCACACTGACTACGCAGATAACGCAAAGCACCGTGTATATTGACAATGCAAAGGAGTTGTGGGAAGATCTTAAAGAACGATTCTCAAAAAGCAATCATTTTTGCGCCTCTGATCTCTTACAAGAAATCAATTATGTCAAGCAGGGAGAGAGGAACATCACAGATTACTTCACAAACTCGAAGATTTTATAGGAAGAATTGGATTCTTTGCGACCATTACCTGCCTGCACTTGCAAAGTTAAATGTAGCTGCGATGTGATGAAGACGATGGCAAGTTACAGAGACTCCGAGTGGGTTATGTGTTTCTTAAAAGGATTGGGAGAAAATTATAACACGGTCAAAACACAAGTCCTACTCATGGAACCCCTACCAAATATCAATTGCGTTTTTTCTCTTGTTCTGCAGCAAAAAGGCATTTGAATGAGAATATAGGCATGGATACAAAGATCTTACCCAATAGCGTCAACCATCAGAGCCAAAGAACAAACAACAAGGTTAACCATGGATGGCGGAACCAAGGAAGAGGAAGAGGAAGGAACTATGGGAAGCAATGCTCTTTTTGTAACAAGATGAACCACACCGCTGATGAATGCTATTCGAAACACGGTTTTCCACCATGGATGAAGCAGAAAACCAACTACACTGTGAATGCCATTGAGAGAAACGAGGATTGTGATGGTGAGAATGAAGAGCCTTCACAGGGTAAGACCCACAATGAGAAAATCTTTGAAGCCCTCGGCCCTGAGCAACTGCAGCAGCTCGTTGACATGATCCAAAATTCAAAAGTCAAAGAAAGGGAAGTAAACAATACCATGGGTGGAACTTCAAAACGAGATCCAGGTAAATAGGGTAAGTGCTTTTGGATTCTTGACACGGGTGCCACTGATCACGTAGCTTGTTCTATTTCTTTCTTCATAAGCTATCACAAAATAAAACCAGTAAGGGTTAAGCTACCTAACAACCAATATGTGTGCTACTCATGCTGGAACTGTTTTCCTTTCCAAAAACATTACTCTGCATAATGTCATGTATATTCCAGATTTTACTCTAAATATCATATCTGTTTAACGCCTTATATCTTCTTTAAAATGTCAACTTGTCTTTACTCACAATACTTGTCAAATTCAGGAGAAGAATTCCTTGAGGATGATTGGTCAAGCTGAAATTCAAAATGGGCTCTATCATTTGTATGCTGATGAAGGACATAATTCTGTTTACACTTTACATGTTGACTCTTTTGATATTGTACACAATCTGGATGTTTGGCATTGTAGAATGGGTCATCCTTCAAATAGAATATTAGATTGTTTAGCTAAACAATATTATGATATACATTACAATGATATGAATATTTGTGCTCCTTGTCATCTTGCAAAACAACATAAATTGCCTTTTCCTCTTAGCAAAACAAATAGTCAAAACGTTTTTGATCTTATTCATATAGACATATGGGGACCTCTAGGTATTCCTTCTTTGCACGATCATAAATATTTTTTAACTATTGTGGATGATTTTAGCAGACATACTTGGGTTCATATGATGAAAAATAAAAGTGAAACTAGAGATCTTTTACAAAGTTTTATTGTTCATGTCAAAAATCAGTTTTGCAAGAATGTGAAAATTATTAGAACTGGCAATGGTAAAGAGTTCTATTGGAAAGATTTTTATGAAAATCATGGCGTAATTCATCAAACCTCTTGTAATGAAACCCCTCAACAAAACTCCATTGTTGAGAGGAAACATCAACATATTCTTAATATTACTCGGTGCCTTATATTTCAGTCCAGATTGCCCAAAGCTTTTTGGTGTTATGCTGTTTTGCATTCTGTTTTTCTGATTAATCGCCTTCCTTCCCCTGTTATTCATAACAAATCTCCTTATGAACTCTTATATAATATTGCACCTTGTCTTTCTAATATTAAA
>Ga0123342_1004470_pt1 | contig 21318 bp, 15 predicted proteins | sample Turbeawhitnodule_FD_89960 | JGI IMG/M metagenome (GOLD analysis project Ga0123342, IMG submission 89960) | Root nodule microbial communities of legume samples collected from Mexico - Turtle bean Mexico white nodule | ecosystem: Host-associated > Plants > Roots > Nodule | place: Mexico: Nepantla...
AGATGACGACACGTGTAAGGTTGGATGTCGCATAGAAATGACGCTCAGATTACCCCAGATGATGACACGCGTAGAATTGGATGCGAGCCACGCGTCCAAAGTGTAACCGTCTGGAGAGAGAAAGTGCCTAGGTATAACAGGTAAACTTAACAGAATTGGCGGAGGTACGTTGATTACGGCTCATTATTTTTGTTGAGAATACTGGAGCACGGTTCTACAACACTTAGTTTTCTCTCAGTTTTTGGGTGTTCCTGTTACTGACTTAAGCGTCGGAGCGCCACCGGCGGCAGAGGCGCCATACTGTGTTTTCAGGTTCTTAGAGAGACAATCTGTAGCGTGGACTTGAAGCGCATGTGGTGTTAAAGCTGGTGAGGGAAGATCGTGATGAGGCATCATTCTTGCGCTTAGTCAACCGGCAGGATCAGTTATGTAAATAAATTGGGCTCATTTTAGGGTTCAAAATAGCAAAGATAGGCTAGAATAAGGTGCCTTTAGCATAGTAGGGGGTGTAGGTATCATTTTAGCTTGTTCCTAGCCCTTTAGGAAGGCATTTTGACCTAGTTTATGGAAGGACAAGCCTAGGATGCGGGATTGACTTAGTCAAACCCTAAGGCAACCCCTTTATTTCCCTTTTCTCATCCTACCCCTCTTGCTTGTTTTCCAAGGCTCCTTCCCCTATAAATAGGAGGCCTACCCATTGTATTCTACAAGTTGAAATTAATAGAAGAAGAGTTACTCTGCACAAATTGTGTGAGGTGTTAGTGAGGTTTGAATTCCTCTTAGCATTTAGGTCTTATCTTATGAGTATTGAGAGCTCTCAAGTGGCGGCTATCATCACTTATCTTGGAGGCCAATCACACTCCAAGTGGCGTGTGCCACTTCTCAAATCCATCACATAAGTTTTCTCCTTCCTTCATCTATTCTTCCATTGTCATTCCATTTTTCTCTTTGTATCATGTTCTTGTTTGGTTTTCCTTGTTTCCATTCGGAAATTCTATTTTGGTTTCTTTTCCTTGTTCTTTAATTTCGCACCTTCTAGCATCATTTTCACCTTATAATTGTCTTTTCCTTTTGCCTTTGTGAAATGAACCTTCACATCTACTTAACCACTTGGTTAAGTTAATGTCCACTGGGTATTTTCCTAAGGTTTTCACTCTTAATTTCCTAAAATCTCAATCTAAGTAAATTGTCACACCATAAAATGAACAATCTTAAAATCAACTCACATCATTTGGCCAACATAGATTCTTTGGTCGATAGTGCATCGGGTTGCGTGTTGCTCAGCTTCATGGATGCCTTTTCAGGGTATAATCAAATCCGGGGGATGAGAAGTCAGGAACTCATATATCCGATCTAGAAGTACTTTTTAGGACAATAGGGAAGCATAGTCTGAAGTTTAAGCCAAAAAAATGTGTTTTAGGTGTTCAAGCTGGAAAGTTCCTCAGCTTTTTGCTGACTGAAAGAGGAATAGAGGAAAATCCCAATAAATGTGTGGCAATAGTAGAGATGAGAAGTCCCAATAGTGTGAATGAAGTACAAAGATTGACCGTTCGGATGGCCACCTTGTCATGCTTCTTATCAGCCAATGGAGATAAAGGATACCCTTATTTTCAATGTCTCTGAAAAAATGATCGTTTCATTTGGTCAAACGAATGCGAGGAAACTTTTAGAAAGTAGAAAGAGTTTCTAACGAATTAGTAAACCCACTCTGAAGCTCCCCATTTGACTATACTTCTCAGTGGATGACCTAGCAGTTAGCTTGGTTATTGTGTAGGGCAGAGGAAAGACTCAGAAGCCTATATATTACAAGGTACAAAAGCTCGTTAACAAACCATTAAAAGGGCTGCCCTAGCCATTGTCTTTCTACTCGACGGTTACGACATTATTTTCAGAGTTTCATCGTGATTGTGATGACCAATCTTCCTATAAATCAGGTTCTCCAAAAACCATACATAGCAAGGAGAATGGTTAGATGGGTCGTCATGCTATCGGAGTATGACATCGAGTACGAACCACAAGGTCCTATCAAAGTAAAAGTATACGTCGACTTTGTCGTGGTGCTCGCCCTGAAGAACTTCGAGGCAAATAGGAAAGATTTTGTGTGGATCCTCTCCACAGATGGGTCATCCAACCTTCAAGGGAGTGGAACATGCATCATTCTCGAAGGTCCTGATGTAGTGCTTCTTGAGAAGTCACTTAAGTTCACATTCAAAGCTAGCAACAATCAGGTCGAGTATGAGGCACTAATAGTTAGAATGTTATTGGCAAAGGAACTGGGAGTGTGTCGTTTGTTAGCAAAAAACAACTCATTGCTTATAACTGGTCAAGTATCTGGAGATTATCAAGCAAAGGATCCTTAGCTGGCTTCATACCTCGGGTATGTCAGGAACCTAATGGAAAAGGAGGAGCACATAGTACAGTGATACAAGAGACATTAAAGACTCTGAGAGTAGCGAAGCCTAGTCAACAATTGGGTGAATTGTGTGGGAGCTCTGAATCCGACAAGTCTTTGCTTTGGTGGAACACCCGTATACAAACTGTCAGGCCGAATCGGTTAATAGAGTGCTACTAAGGGGTCTGATAAGGAGACTTGAGAAAGCTAAGGGTGGGTGGCTCGATGAGATTCCCAAAATATTGTGGTCTTATCACACCACCCCCAATCTGCCACGCGAGAAACACCGTTCAGTTTGGTGTACGGAACAGATGTGATGATTTCAGTAGAAGTATTGGAATTCTCACGTATTCGATAGATACCTTAACCGAAGGAAGAAGGATGAATTTAGATCTACTTGACAAAGTTCGAGACAAGGCTCGGATCAACTTCGAAGCTTTGAAATGAAGGATTAAATAGAAGTACGAAACCAAAATGAATCCCTAAATATTCAAGGTGGCCAATCTAGTGTTGCGAAGGGCTCATCCATATCAGATTAAAAATAGGCTATCTCTAAAGTGGTCGGGCCCATACCGAAGAACAAAAGTATTGGGCAATGGAGCCTATCGAAACTTTTTTCCCAAATAAGGGTTTTTAATGAGGTCGTTCTATCAATAAAAATGATTGTTGAAAAACACTTTTGCTCGTAACAGATTGACCTGGTTGAATCCTAAGGTCGGACCAACTCGATCATTATGACTTCTAGAAATGGATTGACTTGGCCGAATCCTGAGATCGGACCAACTTGGCCGTTATTGATTCTACAAACGATCTGACTTGGCCAAATCCTAAGATCGAACCAACTCGGCCGTTATGGCTTTTACACACGGACTAACTTGGTCAAATCCTAAGATCGGACATACTCGACCGTTACGATTTCTACAAACAGACTGACTTGGCCCAATCCTAAGATCGTACCTAATTGACCGTCAGAGTCTCTACGGACAAGATCATCATTCGGGAATACCCACGTCGAATCAAGGATCAAGTTACACTCAATTTCTTATCCGAACCAGATCAGTATTTTTACTTTTGATAGTCGAAAAAGGCTTTTTTGCCCATCCTGATTAAATCTTACGCGTTGGAGTATATGGTCCAAAAAGGCTTTTTGCTCGCCTTGAGTTAAACCTTATAATTTAGATAATGACTTAGATCGCCTTTTTTATGTGAGTTGATTTTAGATTGCACATTTTAAAGGTTTCGCTTTGGTTTAGATTTTGGATTTTAGTAATTTAAAGGTGAGAACCCTAAGAAGATCCCCACTGGACATGAACTTAACCAAGTGGTTAAGTAAATGTGAAAGTTCACTTCACAAGGGCAAAGAGAAAAACACAATAATATGGTGACAATGATGCAAAGGTGCGGAATTGAAGAGAACATAAAAGAGGAAACAAAACAAGACTAAAATGACAAAGAATGAACGAATGGAAAGAACATTAAAGAAAATGAAATGGAAATGGATAATGGCGCAAATAAAGAAGGAAAAAGATGAAGGGATGAAAAGAACTTATGGATTAACATATTATTATTTTGTGTACTCTCACTGACTTGGTCGTCAGAGTGTGATCAAAAGGTAGAGCCCCCTCTGTCTCAGCGAAGCGTTGTTCTAGTGCACCAAGAGGAGACAAACTAGAAGCAGAGCTTGCCCATCTAGTCAACCCGAGGTCAACCGACGAGAATAAGAATAAATTAGATTAATCATTCATTTATATACTTCCATTTTATTTTTCCTTCAACCATATTCATATAATACTCAATACCAATCACCATAATCCAAATTCATTCCAAAACCACCATCAACAATCATACGAACCACACATGAATTCATACACCAAATGATATCCAACGGATGCCTTTCCGGAAGACCCGTATTAAGTAAGTTCTACCAGAGATTAACATCTAATCCAATATCCAAGACTTCGATTACCAACGAATCTAAGAGAACATATCAAGGTAAGTTTAATACAACCCAAGTCGTGCATCTCTTATGTCACGGTGTGCATGAACTCCACCATCAATTTCTCACCACCTAATATCTTAGTCTATATGATTTAGACTATCATTGAAGCTAGGGGAACTTTATTACCACATAGGCATCAATACTTAACACACAAACCAATCAACAACTCATAAATTATCTTAAATGTATGATCTCAGTTTCATGCAATTCCATCATCCTCATACAATACATATTATTAAAAAATTTCACAATCTTAACATACAGATTAATATCCAATTTGCATAAAAAAAATATTCATACATAATTGAAATAATGAGGTCGAAACTTGGCTAAGTTGCAGGGATATTTTTGCTTGAGTGATAATTGTCTCGCCTAAGCGAAAATATCAGAAAATCAGTCTCAACAACAGACTTAAATACATTTTCAAATATCTTTTTAAGGACAATCCAACCATACAACTTCTAAACTGTTCAAAAATATCAATTTAGACTAAAATATTTTCAAGCATCATTCTTCAATAATTTAAATACAATCTAAACTACTCTAACTCATTAAACCACAATCAAAGTCAATTTAATTGACTTTATACTCCAACATTCACAATCCAATTATTAGATCAACTTATTATCTAAATCAGCTATACTAAAGTTCTATCTAAAACATAAATAGCTTCCCTTGCCTGAAATTCTTTATTCGAATGAAAACTTCAACTCCAGGGAACCACTTCATAATCTAGAGATCTAAAGCATGCTATTCAAAGATTACCAAAATTCAATATGTGGTAAAACAAGTTGAGAGGGACACTTTTTCCAACTATTCCCGTCAAAATTATTGACTAAATCATAGAAAAATAAATAGAATACAATATCTTTAGAGTAAAAATGAACTTGCTTTATTTAAAAAAAACAAATAGGGAAGAAAGAGACATAGAGAAATATTACAAAGTGAACTTTAAGCCTAACTCAACCCCATAAAACCGATTCATGGGGTGAGGTTTGCACCTACTTATATACAATGAATTGTTCTCATCTCTAGTTGATGTGGGATCTCCAACAAGAAAAAAAAACTAGAGAATGGGTAGCTTTTGTTTTATTAAAAAAGAATTTTGCAAAATCATATATTTACTTCTATAAAATTTTAAAAAAAAATCCAAAATTTTTAAATTAACAAAAAAAATCATCATCAATTCTAATTGAAATTAAAAAAAAAATCAAACACTCTCTGGAGATAAAGAGTCTCCATCTCGTTGAAGTAATTTATTAAAGATGAAGGGGATGTTTTCATCTCATCAAATAAAAGGTTTCACTATTCATGATAAGACAAGACGATGCGCACAGAAAGTTGTCTAAAGTGTGACAAAACCACGACAAATACAAACCATAAGCCAATAGTTTCTTCTTGCACTAAAAGTACAATAAAAAAGCCGAACCAATAGATGTTGAGAAGGACCTGAAGCGATAAGTATCCTAGGTATAACGTAAAAATATACTCAGTTTAAATATGATATTTTTATGTTAAACCTAAAACATCCAACATAAATAAATGTACTAAAATTACAAAAATAGTTTTCTTATGAATATTCATTAACCCAACATAAATCAATTAGATAAATGATGATTATCATATAAACAATATATATAATATTAAAAATGAATTTTATTATAAAAAATATAATTTTAAGTTCTAAAATATATGAATAATAAAGGTAAGCTGTTGTTATTCACATATATGTTACTCCTGTCTATAGGTAATAACAAATTTATTAAGATATTCAATATCAATATCACAATTTCACAATTATGCACAAACAAGAGAAGAAAGAATAAAATTTGAATAGTTAAAGTGAAGAAAAATAAAATAAATATATATTGACTGATATAGACAATTTCATATTATTATTTAATTATAAATTAATGTCAATATAGTTTTAAGATAGTTATTATGAAAATTAATAAATTTATTTTACAATAATGTACAATCAAAATATACTTTTTATAATTTATCAATTTTAATAAAGTTTTTAAAATTCTATTTTGTAATTTATAAAACTTAAATTTGACATTACATCTGACAAAATTCAAATTATTTTTATTTAATTGATTTAACTGTTGTAATTTTTTCTTAAATAATTAAAATATTTTTTTTCTCAAAATTAAATTGTTAAATGTAGAAGGAAATGATATCATATTCCATGTTAATAACATAACATGGTCATGTAATATAGGGTACACCTATTTTGATTATTTTAAAGATAAAATATTTCAGACCAAAATTATAAATTGTAAACCTGTAAAGTTTTACTGGTTTTAATTCAAACTTAAACATGAATATATTATTTTATTATTTGGGTATTGTATGTTTTTTTATGTAGTATTTATCTTGGACGTATTAATTATTGGGAAATTAAAATAAAAGGTATTGGGTGGTGAATTGCATCAAGGGGAGTTCGACAAGTTGAACCCGGAGAATGAAACACGTAAGACATGCATGCATGCGAGGCCACCTCAAACCCTATCTTCATTCAGATAACAACAACTACTACACATTATTACCAGACCAAAACTCAGAAACCAAAAGTTACCCAACTCAACACAATGAACACTTCTTTCGCAAAGTTTTACAGGAGATGGTTCGAGCAGCTGCAGGAGATGGTGCAGCGGTTGAAGGATGAGCACAATGAGGAGGTGATGGACAAGGTGATGAGGCAGCACCAGGACTACTACAGAGCAAAATGGGCGGCGGTGGAGAAGGATCCTCTCTGCGTGTTCCTTTCGCCATGGACCACCACTCTTGAACGCTCCCTCCACTGGATCACTGGGTGGCGCCCCACCACCGCATTCCACCTCATCTACACTGAGTCTTCCCTCCTCTTTGAGTCTCACATAATCGATATCCTCCATGGCCTCCGCACTGGAGATCTGGGCGACCTCACCCCCTCTCAGTTTCGTCATGTCAGCGATCTCCAGTGTGATACTGTAACAAACACTCTCTCTTTTATCTTCTTTTTTCCACTGTATCTAATTCTCTCTTTTTTTGTCTTCAATTTCTCACTATTCTCTAGATGCACCCACTGAAATTACATGCATGCAGGGTGTTTTAGATTATCATTGGTGGTTATCTTTTTCATCACAGATTTCATAATAAATAGTTGCATTAAACGATTTACATTATCATTCTTCATTCTAGAATAAGTATATTTTTTTGAACAAGAATGTTCAATCTAGAATGAGTGTATTTTTGTAATAAAAATGTTCAATTTAGAGGAACCAAATCTAGGTTTAGCCAGAGAAATTAGTAAACTTACACTGAATACATGATTAAGATAATTTAAATTACCGATTAAATGAAAAATTGTAGAAGATTTGTGGTTTATTTAGAGGAGAGAAATGTAAATAATTTGATGTTGTAGATGATGTTGACGTGAGAGTTTGTTGTTTTCACTTTGAATTAATTTGAAGGTGAAAGAGGAGAATGCAATCCAAGAAGAGCTCTCAGAGTGGCAGGACAGTGCAAGCGAGATGGGGGATCCTGACATGGACATGAATGAGAAGATCATACAGCTGGTGCCCATCATAAAAAAAGCAGATGATCTACGGCTGACAACTCTGCGGAGCGTGGTAAGATTGCTGTCAACACAGCAGGCTATCGAATTCTTGATTGCCTCAGGGGAGTTGCTCATTGGGATTCGCAGCTGGGGAATGAATCAGGACTCCTCAACCTCATAAATCAGGATCAAATTGCATCACTTTGGTCACAATTTCCCTTTCTCTTTTCAATTTCCTTCAGCTTTTATCTAGACTATGGAACAAAACTTTACTTATGAACCAGTTAAGACTTAATTGCATGTGTTGCTCATGTTTATTATATCATTTTAATAGTATGGTGTGTTATTTTTTACATATTACTATTTCTTAGGGATTCTATTTATAATGTTTTATAATTTTGTGTCGTATTTAATCTTTGATTTTTAAATAATTTAGTTTAAGTTATTAAAATAGTTTAGTTTTTGATGAATAATTATGGTTAATTTAATTTTTATATAAATTTTAAGAAAATTTAAACAGAATTACTAATTAGTGCTTGTTTTTATTATTTTTACCCTAATATTAAATAAAATAAATATAAATTTTTTAAAAAATAATTAATTTTATATTGATTAAATTAGATAAAAAATTTAAAAATATTTATATTTAAATTAATTTTTATTATTTATAAATAGTTTTTATATTGATAACTAAAATTTTAATAGTTAATTAAGTATTGATTTAAAAATAATTATTAATAATATAAATAAATTTATATGTTAATAATTTATTTATCTTTAATTTAATTTAATTTAATTAATATAGTAATTAAATATTTTTTATTTAATTAATTTTTATTTAATGATTATTTAATTAAATATAAATTTAAAAATTATTTATTAATAATATAAATTAATTTAGGTATTATAAGTTTTAATTTATAAATTAATATTTAATTTAATTTAATGAATATTTTTTTTATTTAATGATTATTTAATTAATAATATAAATTAATTTGAATATTAATATTTTTTAGTTTTCTTAAATTAATATTTAATTTAATTAATATAACAACAAATTATATTTTGTATTTAAAATTAATTTTTATTTACTAATATTTTTTAGTGATAATGATAGTGGTAATGGGAATGGATGTTACATATATTGTTTTTATTTATATGTTGAGGAACATAGATCTTTGACACAAATTCATTTTATATAGTACATCAATTATAATCTAAATTTGTTAAATCTTAATTTCATATACTACTCATGGTGTTCATGTATACATTAATTATAACATAAATAATTGATTATAGCTAGGGTGAACAAAACTGCTCTTGATCCACATTTTCAGATATCTATTTTACTTAAACAGATCTTAGTAGAAATTAGAAAATCCAGATTTTCGATCTATATTTAATTCTCATAATTTTGTCTGTATCACTAAATAATGATTATCTATAATGTTAATTTTTAGTATTATTAAATTATAATTTTATTACATTTTCTTGATATTTATATAATATTAAACTTTTTTATATTAATATTATGTTATTTTTTAAAAAAAATATTGGATTGGATTTATAAAAACTCAAATTGTTTTTAAAAAAATATGGATTTGAATTTAAAACTTGATCCAAATATTTGAATTATGTAGTATGTACAGTTTTTTAGATTAAATAACATAAATGAATGGAAAATGGTATATATATATATATATATATATAATAATAATAATAATAATAAGTTTGTTTTGCAGAACTAATACTATAGCTAATAGAAAAGGGTCATCCATACAGTGATGGAATTTTTAGAAAATATTTTGGAGGTGTTAAATTTTTTTTTATAGATGTAGAAGAAAATTGGAATTTTAAATATATAAAATGTGCTAATTTTTTTATAAAATGTATATATATATATATAGGGCCTTTACACACCACTGAATTAATATTATTAGTTAGTCAACAAGTAAAATTATATTTCCAAATCATGGATTTCAAACTGATGTAGAACATTGAAAATAACAGTATAAATAGAGCTTATTATATTAAGTTTCTGAAAATTGTTCTCCAAGTTTCCTTTTAGCAGCAAAATGATATATATATATATATATGATGCATATGATGGAAATAAGAAAAATTTATTAAATAAAAATAATTTTAATAAAAAAAAATTAATTATTATTTTAATTAAAGTATATATTATTTTAAAATTAAAAATTAAATAATTTTAAAATTAATATAATTAGTTATTAAATTATCAATTTTACAATTTAAATAATTAATACTTAGTATACTTAAAATATTAATAATTATCTTAATCTTTATCTAATTTAATTTATAATTATTTTTATTTTTAAAATTAATTTTGTGTTAATAATTTTTTAGTAGTAAAATAAATAAATAAAATTTTAACTCTTATACAATTCTTAGTCTTAAATTTAGATTGATAAAAAAAATAAAAAGGCTTTCTTCATGAAAATATACACTTATCAAATAAATTTGCATTCTTAGCTGTATTTATACATGATATAAGTTACCTCTAAATCTATCTCCTCTCTTTCAAATTATATGTTTCACCGTATCAAATTACCTTTACAAGACAAATAATTTTCAATGGAAAGTTTGTTTTAACATCAAGGATAGGATTTCTCTTAAGGAATTTACTCAACTTGTCATTTTTTGCAAGCAAATCATTGATTGAACATGTTCTTTGGAATTTGTTTAACTCCAAAAAAAAAAAAATATTGACTTAAAATAATATTGACTTTTATTTTGTCTTCTTTATGGAGTTCTCAAAACTTTTTTTAATTATCATAAAATATCATGATTGAGTCTCCATTGTGAGTTTTATAAAAAAAAATTATAAATTATCATGGATTTTAAAATTTTCATAAAATGGATTCCGAAATTTTTTCAAAGTAACATAAATTCAAAATTATTAACGGTGACAGGAGTGCTCGGGATCTCGGTCCAAGCATTTAGGTATGGTCAACTCGGTTTTGGACCCAAAAGGCGGGTTATGAGCTTGGTCCATCTATTGGTAATCAGTTCGTAAAAGATAATTAAAAATAGAGAAAATATTCATATTGGTTAAAATATTGTTCTTGTTGGTTGACCTTGGCGACAAGCTCTAGCCTTTCCTGGAATCTATTCTACGTCTTGATGCACTGGAACGCGGCTTCTCTAAAACAGAGAGGGCCCTATCTGTGACGATTAAGTCATAAGAGCTTACTAGAATTTAAGAAGTATTCAGTTTCAGTCTAAAAAACAACGTATCTTTACTGGGGAAAGATAAAAAAAAGACATTATATGGTGACACACACATTCCTAGCAACGTCATTTCAAAAACGCCTCGCGCATCACGCTACACCTACCCATTGAGAAACCATCACGTCAGCACTCGGGAGCCTCTTCGCTTAGCCAAGGCTTAGCTCGAAACTGGGTGATGTGAGTTGATTTTTAGATGTTTTCGTTTAGGTGACACTTTACTTTAAGATTGAGAATTTAGGAATTAATGGTGATGACCTTCGGAAAATTCCCACTGGACACTAACTTAACTAGGTGGTTAAGTAGGTCTGAAGGTGAACGTGGCATAAAAATCAACGACGAGATAATCCTACCGTTTCAAATTCCATCTTCGCACACACGCCACTCAAAACCTTGTTCCATCCTCTGTGTTTCATTTCTAGTTAAACCCGAAACCTTTCTCTTCCACATGGTTGTCAAACTTCTCATGCTCTCAGACTTCTCATCTTCAAAGCTTCTTCCTTTCGACTACAAAAAGTATTTTTCTTTACACATTCCTAGCATTGCACATTCATCTTATCCATTATCCTGCCTGATCATCTATCTGAGCATTGATAACTATATTGCCTGAGCTGGGGTTCCATTTCTGTTCATCTTCTCTGTCGGTGATGATTGATTATTTGTTGCTTGTATTGCATAACACACACACACACACACTCATTTTGCCTGCAACTTGCTTGCTCTTCCTGGACTAGACTTGTTCTTATATCCTGCTTATGCTTGTGTTTTAGATTTACCTTCGCAAATGGATTACAAAACCTTGTACCCATGGGCTCCCAAAATATTCTAGGAGAAACCTCTGATTACCCCTCTTCGGAGAGTATATTAGCCCTTAGGAAAAAGAAATGTCGTTTCGATAAAGACAAGGATAGAGTAAGAGTAGTTACATGCGGGAAGGATGAGCCAATTTTGCTGCGATGAGCCCTCAGACCCAAATGGTCCATTTTGCTTCTTCTATGCCATTGTTTTCAAAAAGGTCCTTTAGCGGCTTCCCTTGACCATTTATGAAAAAGAACTTTTAACCGAGTTGAACGTGGCACCTGCCCAACTACACCCAAATAGTTGGGCATTTATTTATGCCTTCTCCATCCTTTGCTCCCAATTCGGCTTTTCGCCAACTGTGAAAGTCATTTTATACTTTTTGAGGCCCAACGCCTAGGCTGCCAACTATGGGTCACTTTCAACGGTTTATTTGGAAGAACCTTGCTTTCCCTCTTCGAATCCTCGTACAAAAACTTCAAAAGGAAATTCTTGAAACTTCGTAGCAACAAGTGGAATCCAACCCTTCTGGATGGGTTTCCCTTGTAATGGACACTTCCAAGGTGCTCGACGCCTGTAAGATCTACAAACTCCAGACCAGAAAATCTGCAAGTTCCTCTACAACCTTAAGGTGGTCTTCGATACCGCTCGCCTTATAAGCGAAGAGTTCTCACCCATACTCTTAAAGATTTATACTGGTACTTCTCATTTCCTGCCCCTTATGAGACAAGCTTTCATACATGTGCTAATCGTTCGCCCTCTTTTCTTTGCAGAGAACATGCTATCACAATTTAACAAGAAGGAGCTAGCAGAGATGGCCAAAAGGACGAAAGCGATTTCCAATGTGCCTAAGGAATCAAAGATGAAAGCTCTCCTCACCACCCCATCCCCTATCGATGAAGAAGAAACAGTCTCGGGGTTGGTCTTCACGAGAAAAAGGAGATCTTGGCAACCCCCACCAAGCACTCATGCTCAGTTGGGCGGGTTCCTTCCAATCACGCTGCTCCATCTAGAGGCCAGACTACCCCTTTGGTCGTGGTAGATGTCCAGGAGTGTGAAGCAGACATCTCGAAGAGGCCAAATGATACAAACCAACAAGAACTTCCCAAAAGGGTCAGTCATCTCAAGATAAAAATCCAGGCCCCACCAAACCTCGAGAAAAAATCAGCAAAAGAAGAAGTTATAAACCAAAATATCATAAGGTCTTCCTTTTAGTCTTCTTAAAAAATAGAATATGTTTGTAAATAATTTGGGTTCACTTTAGGGGTCCAAATAGCAAAGATAGGCTAGAATAAGGTGCCTTTAGCATAGTAGGGGGTGTAGGTATCATTTTAGCTTGTTCCTAGCCCTTTAGAAAGGCATTTTGACCTAGTTTCTAGAAGGACAAGCCTAGGATGCGGAGGCTGCCCATTTTTTCCCTTTTCCCATCCTACCCCTCTTGCTTGTTTTCCAAGGCTCCTTTACCTATAAATAGGAGTCCTACCCATTGTATTTTACAAGTTGAAATTAATAGAAGAAGAGTTACTCTACACAAATTGTGTGAGGTGTTAGTGAGGTTTGAATTCCTCTTAGCATTTAAGTCTTATCTTGTGAGTATTGAGAGCTCTCAAGTGGCGGCTGTCTTCACTTATCTTGGAGGCCAATCACATTCCAAGTGGCGTGTTCCACTTCTCAAATCCATCACATAAGCTTTCTCCTTCCTTCATCTATTCTTCCATTGACATTTCATTTTTACTTTTTGTATCATGTTCTTGTTTGGTTTTCCTTGTTTCCAATTGACAATTCTATTTTGGTTTCTTTTCCTTGTTCGTTAATTCTGCACCTTCTATCATCATTTTCACCTTATAATTGTCTTTTCCTTTTGCCTTTGTGAAATGAACCTTCACGTCTACTTAACCACTTGATTAAGTTAATGTCCAGTGGGGATTTTCCTAAGGTTTTCACTCTTAAATCCCTAAAATCTTAATCTAAGTAAAGTGTCACACCATAAAATGAACAATCCTAAAATCAACTCACATCACCAAACCTATGGGACCCCAACCTGGATGCCTCATCCTACCTTGAAGAGACTTTGTTGTTCAACGAAGAGAAAGAGAAGCTCATAGCTCATGACGAAAGCTACTTATTCCGCGAGGCCATGAGACAGTTTGGTCAAGCCTTGACAACCAACTGCTTAGCTACTTCTAAGCTAAAAGAGAGAATGGCAACAAAGGGCGTAAAAGCTCAAGAGACCTCTAGGCTGCACAAAGAGCTAGAAAGGTTGCAGAAGGAGCTTCAACTTTCCAAGACTTCTCAACAAGAAGCGAAGCAACACCTAGTCGTCACGACCAAGACGATTGTGGCAGAGAAAGAGAAGCTCTTGGCCGAAACTACAAAGCTTAAGGAGGAGCTGTCCGGCCAGAATGAAAAGTTTGCAAAGAAAATTGAAGCGTGTAAGCAAAATGCTGCCCACGCCTTCCTTATGGGGTTCAGGCGACCGTAGAACAAGCTGCATGTCTTTATCCAACCATATAATTTTCTGAACTTGGCCCAGACAAAACAATGGTCAATGGCCAACTTATGGAGGAGTAGCCTTACTCTCTACCTTACTTTTAATTTCCCCCCATTTAGAACACTTGGGACATCTCATGCACTTTCTAACTTATAAGTACTTTCTATTTATATGTATTTACTACAAATTTCTTTGCTAGCTATTTGAGTTAACAAACTTCGACTAGTGTATCAGATGCATGTCTTGTTATTTAACTTAGTGAAATGCAATTAGCATAAGTTGACACCTATTGACGACATACCAATTTAATATCCATGCTAACCTACCTAAGCTAAAAAAATAACAAGATTAATGCATGAATCAGGTATGAAAAATCACAACGCTCTCGAAAAGCTAACCTCTGGATGAACCATACCCTCTGGCCGCAAAGAGCCTCTTGACTCGCATGAGTGCTCTTCAGCTACTTGAGTAGGGATCATATACTTCGACTTTGCTAAACAAGGCCTCCTGTACTTAGACGACCGCACCCTTTCCAAGCTTGGTCTTTTCCCCCTGCACTAAGAATGATTCGTTTATAACCTCGGACCATCTGACTCGGGTGTTGGCTTACACACCAAGTCAACTCTTAAACAATCTCCTTTAGTCGAAGTATCTAACTTGGGTGTTATCTTACACACCAAGCCAACTCATAAACAATTACCTTTGTTTAGAGCATCTAACTTAGGTGTTGGCTTACACACCAAGTCAACTCTTGAACAATCTTCTTTACTCGGAGTATCTAATTCGGGTGATGGCTTACATACCAAGTCAACTCTTAAGCAATTAATTACCTTGTTTAGAGCATCTAACTTAGGTGTTAGCTTACACACCAAGTCAACTATTAAACAATTACCTTTGTTTAGAGCATCTAACTTGGGTGTTGGCTTAGACATAGAGTCAACTCCTAAACAATCACATTTGCAGTGTATTACTACCCCACAGGGTGCTCGAACTCGGGTGATCGCCCTCTCGACAGACTACCCCGACGTTTTAGACAATCTTAGTCTCAACAGTCATTTGCAAAGTGTTCGAGCGCAGGTGGTCTTTACCAATGTTGAGGTCAGTCGTATTACCTACCTATAGATGACCAATCTTCTCACAGAGCGCCTACTCAGGTACTCTCACCGAGAGAGGTTGTCTTATATGCTTTCATCCAAAGAACCTTAGTTATAGTTAATTAGGATCCAGAGCACCTGAACTAAGAATCTTAGTACCGAGAAAAAGGTTGCCTCATTTGAATCACAATGAACCTCAGAACGTCTAGACTAGGAATCTTTCTAAGAAAAGGTTGCTTCCCCAGGCACTACATAAATTATTTACACACACATGACTCTTAATCGAATAATTTCACCGGTAAGTCGACTTATCGTGTGCTAACAAACAAACAATTCTAATGCATCATTTTTCAAGAACAATTTTCATTGGGTGACCTCGTTAAAAAACCCTCGTAAGGGATAAAAAGTGTCCCCTTAATTACTACATCGTTCACAAAGAAAACATTAATATCTTAATTGAAATAAAATTTAAGGTTCACCTTGAGGTATAAGTCCTCCCTCAAGGGTTTTGAGCCTGTAGGCTCCGTTCCGAGCACCTCCACCATGCAAAATAGGTCAGTCCATTTTGGAGACAACTTATTCTCCAGCTGATAGGGGTGAGCCTTTCGCATCACCAAGTCGGCAACTCAGAACTGACGAGGCCTCAACTTGGTCTTTTGCTTCAACTCCACCCTTCTCTTTAAAGCTTCAAAATTAATGCGAGCTTGTTCGCGCACTTGGTCTAGCATATCCAGGTTCACCTTCCTTACTTCGTTAGACTCCTCTATCACGAAGTTCTATTACCGAGGTGAGCTTTCTTGGATCTCTACTAGTATCATGGCGTCTGACTCATATACCAAACTAAAGGACGTCTCCTTGGTTATTGACTGAGGAGTACTGTGATAAGCCCACAAAATTCGAGGAACCTCCTCTGACCAGGTCCCTTGGCCTTCTTCAATCTCCTTTTCAACCCTCTGAGTAAGACTTTGTTAGCAGACTCGACCTAGCCATTCGTCTGAGGATACTCTACCGAGGCGAATACCTGTTTAATGTCGAGCTCTGTGCATAGCTTACATAACTGTTGACTTGCGAACTGTGTTCCATTGTTGGACACCAAGTGTTTAGGGATCCCAAAATGGCAGACAGTGTTTTTCCACACAAAGTACTGCACCTTGTGGGCAATTATCTGTGCGATTGGCTCAACTTCTATCCACTTTGTGAATTATTCAATGGCTACCACAAGGTACTTTATTTGGCGAATTGCCAAAGGAAAAGAACCCAAAATGTCTATTTCCCAGGTATGGAAAGGCCATGGGCTATATATTGACCGCAACTCCTCAGGTGGTGCATGATGCCAATCAGGATGCATCTGAAACTGTTTGCATCGTTGTGCATGTCTCATAAAATCCTCCTTCATAGTTGGCCAATAATACCCAACTTGAACAACCTTTAGTGAGCGAGCTCTTACTCCCACATGGTTCCCACAAATGCCTTCATGGAGCTCTACCATGATGCGGGTACACTGATTCTCACTTACGCAAGTGATGATGAAAATTTTGAACAACTCCTCTATTTTTCAAATTGATTGTCTCTTTTAATTTTGAAGACAAAAACAAATATTCTTGAATTTAATTCTTTAAAAGCTCACTTATTGAGTTGGTACATAATTTTATAATATCCCCAGTATTGGAAAATATTACTGATTTCTTTGCACAATTTAGAAGGACTTGATTGGAAAATAAACAGTTCATGCCTAAGATTACATCTAATTGTGACAATGGTTAAGAAATTAAATTTACAAGAAATTTCCTAATTTCAAATAGTAGAGGGAAATTTAGACAAACATTATTAGTGTACCGTCCGGTCTTCGGGCATTGACCAAAGTCAACATGGTGGGACCCCGAAGGTGGGGTCCGCTGGAAAGTACAACAGAACAAAAAGGAGTCTCTTTAGGCTCACGGGTAAGGGAGCCGAGGAGGGGTTGGCATCGAGGCAGGGCGTGGAGTCCTCGGGTAACGGCACCTCAACAGTAAAAGTGGATAAGCAAGGTGGTTTTCAAGCCACACCCCAGTGACAAGTAGGGGAAGGCCCCGATCACAAGGGACCCGTGCATGGGGTCTAGGAACGCGACAGTACACACCAGCGTTAAAGAGCCATTGGGATAGAGACGATCCATAAAGGGTCACGTCCCAGGGGTGATCTGTATCCATGACCTGTGAGTAGGGCAGGGAACTCCCCGGGCAGATGACTCAGAGATTGGATGCATGAGTTGGCATCCAAGCAGTCACCCCGCGCCAGTAGCGCTTCGGTAGAGTAGTCTTACGCACTGGATGGCCCTAAGTCTGGGTGCTAGTGTTGCTAAGACGCGCTCACAGAATGCTCAAGTCACAACAATACAGAAGGGCAAAGACACCAAAGGTATATAAGGATTGACAACAGACATAACCAGGTACGTTTTGACATTTTCACAGAACACTCTACGCTTTCATTAGTGCAAGTTACGCATTTCTGAGAGAGAACAGAGTGAGAGAGAACACATAGTGATCTAAGAAAGAGAGTTTAATGTTCATTGCCCGAGATACTGACTTGACCGTCGGAGTGCAAACGACCGCGATGGCACCCTTTGTTTCTCTGTTTTCATGTGATTCCACCAGAGGAAGGAAACGTAGGAGTGAAGGGTTCTTGGAAGCGAAGTAAACAGAAACGCACGAAGATGTTAGGTCAACCGGCGGGAACATTTGGCACCCACCGTGGGGCTCGATCTAAAACATCCTTCCCAACCGCGAGAAAGTTCAAGATTCATTAAGAAAGTTCAAGGTTCATCAAGAAAGTTCAAGATTCATCAAGAAAGTTCAAAGATTCATCAAGAAAGTTCAAGATTCATCGAGAAAGTTCGATGATTCATTAAGACAATTCAAGATTCATGAAGAAACGTTCAAGAATGAGGAATACCAGGCAAAGCTCTACAACTTATGTTGGAAGTGAAGGCTTGACCCTGCAACAAGTTATGGAGATGATGTAGGGCCTCCAGGAGGTGATGGCGGCGTCAAAGGCTGAGCAGGAGCGTATCCAGCTGGACCTGGCGGCGTCGCAAGCAAGAAATGAGGAGTTGCACCACACCAATGAGGAGTTGCGTCGCGGGTTGCGAAACCAGGCGGGGAGTCGCGAAACAGAGGAGCAAGAATGCGTTACGCCTCCTAGAGAGTTCCCCATGCCCTTCTCGTAGGCAATCATGGATGCGGTGATACCATCCACGTTCGTAGGGCCGAAAGCTACGTTTACTTGTATGGAAGATCCAGAGGCTCATCTCACTGCGTTTCATACGCAGATGATGCTGGTTGGCGGTTCTAACGCTGTGAGATGCAAGTTGTTCATGAGCACGTTGGTAGGGACGGCGATGGACTGGTTCATCAGTCTCCCAGACGGTCACGTGACTTCGTTTGCACAGCTGTCGCAACTGTTCAGGGAGCAGTATATCGTGAACCGCGCTCCCCCACCCAACTCTTATGACCTCTTTGATGTAAGGCAGTATCAGGGGGAGACGTTGAAGGAGTTCGTGAATCGTTTAGGGGCGCAGGTGGTGAAGGTTGCCACCAAGGATGAAACAATGATGGTTCATGCGTTTTGGAAAGGGATTTGTCCTGGCCCTTTCAGTGAATCCCTCATCAGAAACTGCCCCAAGACCTTTGCTGAGATTAGGCGTCGTGCGGTGGCGCACATCACAGCAGAAGGTGAAGTGAATTAAAAGCGCGCGTGTGTTGTCCCCACGCGCCCACGTGAACCGGCGCGTGCGCAACCCATGAGGGTGCATGAGGCTGCAACGGATAAGAAGAGCCAGGGGAGGAAGCAACCCTACGATTCTAGAAAGGCTTAGGCTAAGGGACGTACGAGGGAGAATAAGCCTATGAGGCACAGTTTCGTGGTGGAGCTGAAGGATCTCATAGCTGTGCCCAACATAGCAAAAAGGCTGAAGATCCCAGCAAAGACTGAGAAGGTGCTGGGACCCCACAAGGATGCATGGTGCGAGTTTCACCAGGCGTTCGGTCACCCCATACGCAGCTGCTTGGCGTTGGGGCATCAGTTGGACGAATTGGTGAAGAGCGGGTTTCTGAATGACTATTTGGCAGAGTCACAAGGGACTGGGGGCCCAGCACGTCAGGAGAAGATCAGGGGCACGAGATGCCTGTTCATGGGGAGATCCATATGATCTCAAGTGGATTCTCAAGAGGCGGGTGTACCGTTTGATGTCAAAGACATTGTAAGAGATTCGAGGGAGAGCCCTATTGATAAGATATTGCTCTCTGAACAGCGTCGCGAATTGATCGAAGGTCATAATGTGTCCGTTAGGGAGACTGACGAACCATTCCAACGCTGCGCCTGCCAATGTGCTCATCAATAGCTTGGAGTACACAACATCAGATCCTCCTGTAAGCATTATCTGGGTGTGGAACGCTGTGAGGTGAGCCTCTAGGTCCTCTACACCCGTGAAGGTGACTTTCGGGCCCAAAGACGTGGTAGGTAACACAATGTCCATAATCGTCTGAGAGAACGACATGGGGTGTGCTCTAGGTGGTATGGGTCGAGCAGGCTCGTCTATCGCATGCTCCCCTACCTGTTGCAAATTCCTGCGCAGTTCCTCATTGGTTATGTGCAACTCTTCGTTGTCTGCCTGGGATACAGCTATCTCAACCCTAGATGCTGCTACCGCCTCCTGGAGGGCGCGCATGGCCTCCATGAGTTGTTGCATGATGATGTTGTCCCCCCAGGGCGCAGCAGATCCTTGCCTCGTACTCCTCATATTGCTAGTAAACTCTTAACACGGTGGGCGCCAAATGTTCTCGTTGGTTGACTCGCTCGCCAGTTGACTCGAACGGTAGTCTCTGACCCTCCTATCTTCGCCTTAGAATCTAACTTCCTTGGTTGAAGAATCTCTCGCCTGCAAAGACAAAGGGCACCTTGACGGTCGTTTGCACTCTGACGCTCAAGTTAGTATTAGGGCACATAAATAATAAGTGTATAAAGTAGTTTCAGTCTTAGAAACTGTCTACCTTGCTTGGGTTCTTAGTGCCCTTTATATAGGTTGAAACTAGGGTTTATCTTTGTTTTGTTACTCATGTCTAGGGTTCCTTGGAGAATGTTCCTGTGCCGCTATTATGTCATCTTAACATAATTTGGCACATAGAACTTCCCTTAACTGGAATGCAACGACTAACAAAATGGTCGCCAAGGTACCAACTCATGCACCAATGTTGCAGAGCCATCTGTCCTATAGGTGCCCTAAGTATTCACGTGCCATGCATGCAACCTACCCTTGGAAACCCTAACCTTAATGGGCCTTAGCGCCTCCAAGGATTCTTTACTTGTGTCCCGCCCAAATGCGCCATACACTCCACATGCATGGATCCTTTGTGTCTTAGGGCTTTCTTATATATGAGTGCCTTATCTGATAACTGATATGATTTTTGAGCCCACCTTACGTGGCCCAACATTACTATCTGCCACCGATGTCCGATGTTTGAGGTCTTCTCTAGAGTCGATTACCGAGGACTGTTTGGTACAATACTAGTTAAAACTTAAACAGCCTAAAAATAGAATTTAAAGAAGTTCAGAGAAAGAGAAATGCACACTTGCAACAGTTGTTGCCGATAGCTATTCGTGGGATCTTACCAAAAAATGTTAGACATACCATAACCCGTTTGTGCTCATTCTTCTCTTCCATCTATTGTAAAGTCATTGATCCATCAAAACTAGATGAACTTCAAAATGAAA
>Ga0123342_1004471_pt1 | contig 21318 bp, 12 predicted proteins | sample Turbeawhitnodule_FD_89960 | JGI IMG/M metagenome (GOLD analysis project Ga0123342, IMG submission 89960) | Root nodule microbial communities of legume samples collected from Mexico - Turtle bean Mexico white nodule | ecosystem: Host-associated > Plants > Roots > Nodule | place: Mexico: Nepantla...
CTTTACTATACCATACTTGGTTTTTGTAACGCCGCTTTACTTTGCATACGTCTCATATATTGTGCGCTTTTCCTCCGTCATGTTTCTTAGCGGCGCCTGCACTCAGGCGACACCTTTCTTCTTAGCGACGCCTTTTTTCTTGGCGACGCCTTCGTTCTTGGCGACGCCTTCTTTCTTGGCGATGCCTTCTTTCCTGGCGACGCCTTTGGCTACTTCAAACGGAGAAAGATAAAGATTGAGAACTAGGGCACGGTTTTTCCTCGAACTTGTTTTTTCTTTTATTTGGGTGACCTCATTAAAATAATTATATATCTTCTTTCAATACAGATATATAATTATTTTTCTACTTCAATTTTATATGCATTCAAGCAAAAAGAAAGCATAAAAGTAAATAAAATTGAAAAGGATGTGGATCATATAAAATTCATATACTAATCAGCAAAGAACTAAAGGAGATACCTGAGAAGACACGTATGCACTCATTTGGGAATTTAAATTTATCAATCAGAAGATTTTTAGTAACATTTTTATAATGTTATTTTTTTATTAAAAAATATTACAAATTTAGTAACATTTTTAAATAATATTTTATAATGTTATTCTCTTTCTAAAAAATATAACTAAAAAAATTTAATAACATTTTTAAAATGTTACTTATATATTAAAAACGTTACTAAAAGTTTTCAGTAAGATTTTTATAATGTTACTGTTTTATTAAAAATCATTACTAAAAAGATTTAGTAATATTTTTAAAATGTTTCTTTTTTATTAAAAAAAAGTTACTAAAAATAATTAGTAACATTTTTATAATTTTATTTTTTTTAAAATAAATATTACTAAAATGATTTAGTAACATTTTTAAAGTGTCATCTTTATATTAAAAAATTTACTAAAAATATGTAGTAACATTTTTATAGTTTTATTTTTTATTAAATAAACATTACTAAAAGGATTTAGTAACATTTTTAAGATGTTAAATTTTTATTAAATAAATGTTAAAAAAATATTTAGTGATTTTTATAAATGTATCTATTAAAATATAAAAATGTTACTAAAATTCTTTAGTTACATCAAATGCTACATTTGATAAAATGTTACTAAATTTTATTAGTAACATTTCTTTAATTTAGGAAAAAAAATTTATGTTACTAATTATTATATATGTAGTAGTGAAAGGATTAGACCGTCTTTAATGAGAACCTTGTTTAAGAAGATTAAACAGTCTTTTATCCATGTCACTCTATAATCAATTAGACTGTCTATTACACATCACACTATATAATGACTTCATTATTGTAATTTTTTAAATATTTTGTCAATCTTTCTTAGTAAATTGTGAATATCTTTCTTAATCTATTGTGAATATTTCTCAATCTTCTTTAACTTCAATAAATTAAAAATTTTCATGTACTCAATTTTAGTATCTTGCATTATTTGGAACAAAATGATTTTTTCATTATTTTTTATTTTTATTTGTCTCCTCCGATCAATATTACAAAATATTGATGAATTAGTTTTAAAACTATTCGAAAAATCAAATTACAAAATTGCAAAATCGAACCTTTTTGTCTTCACCGCCTATTACAAAATGTCATCTACTACAAATATGAAGATACCGCAAAATCTAAAATTAACATATTATATTCAAGTATCAAAACACACATTCACATAATGAAAAAAAAAAATAACAAGTCAAACAATTCAAATTATAAAGTATATCATCTAATGTTTCATATTGTCTAATACCCACATTTCGTTTACCTCACTCCCATTATGTTCTCATTATTATATATACAACTTTATTTTACTCATAAAAAATGATATATTTAATTTTATGGTATTTTTATATATTATTTTATGATATATTGATATAATATATTTTTTTATTATTAACGAAGGCTAAACTTCCTCTCAATTGCCTGGGTACAAAGATTAGTATTCGTAAAAAGACAACCTTATATTCCAAAAACTAGTTTTTGTAGAAACACAATCTTATATTAACCCCTTTTAAATCTATCAATCCCCATGGGACCGTCATTCTATTTTTCACGACATGGTGTTCCATAATATGACATTACATTAAAAAAAAACAATTGAGACTTTGAAAAACTGTAGGAAGAAATAGAAGAAAGAAAAAACTCTAACAAGGAATAAACTAATTAATAAGCCTAAAATTTAATAGCAATTAAAACACGTAGCAAATAGTATGTTTTGCTTTGGAACATGGTGTGTTTTGAGTGTTGACAATGTTTGTTCAAATCAACCTTTGGTTCCACTTCAATCCATATACAACGTTAACCACGAGAAGCCACCGTTTTTGAAGAAATTAGAAATGAAAGCAGCATAACATTACGTGCGTGCAACATAACATTGCCTCACGTACGATTTTCACAAACTTAAGATTCATGAGCAAAGAAAAAACTTGGGAAAGTTTAGTTCATACCATGACTCTACTGTTACTGTACTATTGCTTGAATTTTAGGTCATCATAGAAAGGTTTCACTTCACATGCTTAGTCTCTGGACGTACATGTTCTTTTATGTCTTCTTCAAAAAAAACCATTCCTCACACTATATTAACATTGAAGCATAGTGAAAATGTGGTAATTGAAAGAAATAATTTTTATTAAGCATTAAACTGAAAGCTCAATTTTATTTGAAACTAGAATGGATCTTATTTAAAACTAGAATTGACAATAATTATTACCTTTAATTCTAATTTTAATTGTCATTTATAATATGTTTTTAAATGTAATTTATAGTATAATTGTTATCATAACCTGGGCAGCTCAAAGATTTATTAGATTTATTGTGAGACTAATTAAATAGATTTGTATTCTCCATTTGAAAAGTAATATTGAAATAAAGATATAGAATATGTTCACAGTTTTGACAACAGATCTTTTAGAATTTAGTTTTAACTCGTCTCGTGTGAACTTAAGGCAATTAAAATCAAAGTAGCAGAAGGACCACCATGCTTCCAGGGGTTACCAAAACTATATAAAGCTGTCTAAGAGTAAGAAACACCAGCATAGCCTCCAATACCTCATCAAAATGAAACACTTTGGTCTGTTTATGTCCATCTGTTTTCTCTCTTTACATTGAACTCAGTGAGGATTAGCCAATTGCCTTTGCATCAGAAAATCAAACCGATCATTTGGCATTGCTCAAATTCAAGGAATCCATATCCACGGATCCATATGGAATCCTACTCTCTTGGAATACTTCTACTCACTTTTGTAATTGGTATGGAATCACATGTAATCCCATGGTTCAAAGAGTTACAGGGTTGAATTTGGAAGGATACAAATTGAAGGGATCCATATCTCCTCACATAGGCAATATCTCATTGATGAGAAACTTCAACCTTGGAGACAACAGCTTCTACGGGAAAATCCCACAAGAATTGGGACGGTTGTCACAATTGTGGAACCTCTCTCTAGCAAATAACTCATTGGTAGGAGAAATTCCTACAAACCTGACAGGTTGCACTAATCTCAGAAGCTTACTCTTATATGGAAACAATCTAGTCTAGTTGGCAAAATACCCTTCCAAATCAGCTGGCTTCGGAAGCTACAAAACTTGAGTGTTTTTAGCAACAAATTATCTGGAGGAGTTCCGTCTTTTGTAGGTAATCTTTCATCTCTAACTCATTTTTCTGTGTCTGACAATAAGTTAGAGGGAGGTATTCCACAAGAAATTTGTAATCTCAAAAGATTGACATTTCTATCATTGGGTCTCAACAGACTGACTGGAACATTTCCCTCTTGTCTCTATAATATGTCATCTCTTAGTCTAATCTCAGCTCCAGAAAATCAATTAAATGGATCTCTTTCACCCAACATGTTCAACACCCTCCCCAATCTAGAACTAATTGCAATTGCTATGAATCAAATCTCAGGTCCAATCCCACCTTCCATCACTAATGCATCTGTTCTTCTAGTAATTGATATAAGTGAAAACCATTTCACTGGAAAAGTTCCAACAAGTCTGGGGAAGCTACAAGATCTTCAATATCTGTCATTGTATAGAAACAACCTAGGTGACAATTCAACTAACGATTTGGAGTTTTTAAAGTCATTCACAAACCATAGTAAGTTGCAAAGGGTAGATGTAAGCTACAATAACTTTGGAGGTCATTTACCAAATTTTTTGGGCAATTTATCCATCCAACTCAGTCTACTACATCTTGGAGGTAACAAGATATCAAGAGAAATCCCTGAGTCATTAGGAAATGGCTTAGCTCTCTTGACGATGGAGCATAACCACATTATTGGAACTATCCCAACTACTTCTGGAAAGTTTCTGAACATGCAAGTGTTAGACCTAAATGCAAACATGCTGTCAGGAGAGATAGGACCCTTCATAGGAAACCTTAGTCAATTGTTTCATTTGGATATGGGAAAAAATATGCTAGAAGGAAATGTTCCTCCAAGTATAGGAAACTGTCAAAAATTAGAACATCTAGACCTTTCACAAAACAACCTTACAGGAACCATACCCTTGGGGATTTTTAATCTTTACCTCTCTAACAACCATGTTGAATTTGTCAAAAAACTCATTGAGAGGTGATATACCAGAAGAAGTGGGCAGCCTAAAAAACTCAATTGACTAGATATATCTGAGAATCATCTGTCTAGTCACATTCCTGGAACTATAGGAGAATGCATAATGTTGCAATACCTCTATTTACAAGGAAATTCATTATAAGGATTCATACCACCCTCTTTGGCATCACTTAAAGGTCTTCAACGTTTAGACCTGTCAAGGAATCATTTGTCTGGATGAATTCCAAATGTTATACAGAACATTTATTTCTTAGAATATCTCAATGTATCTTTCAACATGTCAGACGGTGAGGTTCCAACTGAAGGTGTCTTTCGAAATGCAAGTGGACTTGTGGTGACTGGAAATGGTAAGCTTTGTGGAGGTATTCCAGAAGTGCATCTACCACCATGCGCGGTGAAAGGTGTGAAACTTGCAAAACACCTCAAATTCAAGTTGTTAGCAGTGTTATTTAGTGTGATTGGTTTTCTTCTCACACTGTCAATTCTTATAACCTTACCAATGATGAGGAAAAGGAGTAACAAGCCATCTTTGGATTCAACAACATTTAACCAACTAGCTAAAGTTCCGTACCAGAGTTTGCATAACGGAACTAGTGGGTTCTCAACTTCAAACTTGATAGGTTCTGGAAATTTTAGCTCTGTCTACAAAGGAACTCTTGAGTTAGACGACAGAGTTGTTGCCATAATGGTCCTAAATCTTCAAAGAAAAGGAGCTCACAAGAGTTTCATTGCTGAATGCAATGCACTTAAAAATGTTAAACATCGAAATCTGGTTCCGATTTTAACATGTTGTTCCAGTACGGATTACAAAGGTGAAGAATTTAAAGCTCTAGTTTTTGAGTATAGGAGAAACGGAAGCTTAGAGCAATGGCTGCACCGAAGGACACTGGGGGCAGAACATCTGAGATCGTTAAACCTTGATGAAAGATTAAACATCATGATTGACGTTGCTTCTGCGATACATTATCTTCATCATGAATGTGAGAAATTGATTATTCATTGTGACTTAAAGCCAACCAATGTCCTCCTTGATGATGATATGGTTGCTCATGTGAGTGATTTTGGCATTGCAAGACTACTCTCAACTGTCAACTCTACCACTTCTGGGCAAACTAGTACTATTGGTATAAAGGGGACAGTTGGCTATGCTCCTCCAGATATGATATAAACTCTTGAATTATATTTCTCTGAATTTCCCTATCTTTTAGTGAAAAAATAATATTTAACCAAATTTTTGTTAATATTTTAGAGTATGGAATGGGTTCTGAGGTGTCTATGAATGGTGACATGTATAGTTTCGGGATTCTATTGTTGGAGATTCTTACCGGAAGAAAACCCACAGATGAAATCTTTGGAGATGGTCAAAATTTGTATAGCTTTGTGAAAAATTCATTTCCTGATAATCTTTTACAGATTTTGGATCCATCGCTCGTACCAAACCATGGACAAGCAAGCATAGATGAAGAAAACAATCAGAATCTTACTTCAAGTGTTCAAAAGTGCTTAGTTTTACTCGTTCACATTGGACTTAAGTGTTCTGTGGAGGCACCAGATGAAAGAATGAATATAGTGGATGTCAATATAGAACTAAGCAAAATTAGAAGAACCTTTCTAATTGGTAAGATAAGTGAAAAATAAACTGATTCTCCGCGTAACAGTCATTACAATATTTGTTTACTCCTCTGTTGTTTAATTTTATTTTCTGAATTATTTCCCAACATACTACTTTTTCTTCTCAAACTTAACAATATAATAAAATGGAGATTTCTATATTCTTAATTGCAGATGCTAACGGCTTCAGCTCTTAACCCGAATAATTTCTTTAGTTCCAATTTGATTTTGTAACATTTTGTATGTATTTCAAAATTGCAGAACGTCGAAGGGAACAGGCTTCTTTTCGTAGTTCAGGTGTTGATGCTTGAAGAATCAAATCTGAGGTCAAAAGCCAAAGCCTATTTTTGCAGCATCGTGTACTGTTCAATTATGTTTTAACCAGTTTTCTGCCTTTTGTTGTTGTTGCATCTTCTCATATGAATGCATCAATTTATTGTATGTCATAATTAATCAAAGTAATGTACTTACTGTACTTCGTTTTTATTTCCCATTATTTTCCAAATAGCACTAAAATGCTTTCAAACTAAATCTATATTCACCATACCAATGTTTTATGTTTATTTTGAAGTAACATAAAAATCATTGGTATGTAAATCTCACTTGGTATTCATGCTTTTAAAGTATTATTAGTTGGAACATTGGTATATTAAACTACACAACTATTAATGACAAACTAAGGATCAAGATACCTGCATAAAGGCGTTTCAGTGAAATATGGTTCATTGTTATGTTCTGTATCACTTTTATGGTGCACCGGTTGAAAGATTGGTCCAAGGATGGTTGTATTTGAGAAGAACCTGAACAAAGGTGTCTACTATGCTTTTTAGTTCATTTCCTTAATGAAAAGGATTTTCCAAAATTTTCCCAGTTTATTGGAACTTTGATCCATTGATTTTTCTTTCTTTTTCTGATTTAGTGTTTTCCAAAGATTTGTTTTGCAAAACGGCTTGCAGAATTCACCTCTGATCACAACAGTGTTTTTCTTGAAAACCACTACAGTTTCTCATAAATTTTGTGAGATGTATTTTGTTTTGAACTGTGATAGTGATAGGAAGCATAAGTTTTTATATTCACTACAGAGGATTGATTTATTATATTGCTAATGTATTGCTTATGGTATTTGAATTTGACTGTATAGTAATTTGAATTACGGTTAAGTTTTTAGCTATCTTTCTTGTGAACGAGCTAAGATCATTTTTGAAGCAACTTGGTCTTATCACATTTGTATCGTGCTGGAGTACCTATTGCTTAGATATCTACATGTTTAGGGGACTTCAATTTCATAGCTGAGAATGATTGATCCAACCATGTCATCAACTCAAACTTTATTTCCCATGACAGTAAAACTGTAAACGAACGAAACCAGGCAAAGATGCTATTTATATACAGAGAAACTAGGGAAAAACAAAATACCAGTCTAAGAAGGAAGACTGTTGAAAACAACACAAAACATACTAAGGCTAGAGGGTCTAGCGAGACCGTCTAGACGTTCCAATACACTAGACGGTCTAGCAAGCTGCAACACACTAGACGATCACTGTCTACAACAAACATGCTGCAACACACTAGACGGTAGACAATGCAAGACACTAGACAGTCACCATCTATTACGGAGCTTTCACGAGTCTACGTAGACTCGCAAGTTTGACAACCTTGGTATGGTGTAAACTTTTAAATAGCCTTTTTTTATCTGTCTCGCCTTTTGTAAGGACTTATTTACTAATGACAAGTTTTGCTACACATGTCAGAGTATGGAGTGAGTTCTGAGGTGTCTACGCATGGTGACATTTACAGTTTAAGAATTCTTATGATGGAAATGTTTACAGGAAGGAGACCCGCAGATGAAATCTTTGAGGATGGTCAAAATTTGCATACTTTTGTGAAAAAATCATTTCCTAATAATATTTTACAGATTTTGGACCCTTCACTTGTAGCAAAACCAGGACAAACAACAATAGAAGAAGAAAACACTCAGAATCTTACTAGTGAGTGAAACAAAATCAAGAGAGTCTTTCTAGCTTTTAGAAGAGAAAAAATGTGGATCATCATATTGTTGTTTGGCTATATTTCAGAGATATTGTTTGTTTTGGAGCTCAGAGTTCTATCATGATTTTGTCATTAAAAGATTTTTTAGTGGGTTTGAAGGAGGAAGGTGTATTTAAACCGTCTTTAGTCTCGACTCTTGATGTGAAACTATTGGGCATACCGGAAGAGAATCCATACACTTTTCTTTAATATTAAAGAGATATGCAGCATAGAATTCTGTTTAAGTTAAGGTTTATTAGATGTGAAATTGATGGTGGTCGAAAAATAAAAAAAGTCATGTGAAATATGCAAATTAATGAGTATACACAAAGTACAAAGTAGACTACAAAGGTATTCTTGTATATTCTCTGCACAGACTTCCAATCTGAAAGCGATTTCACATTGCCGAGTCCAAGTTCTTGTGTAAAATCATGTTTAAATATTAAGATAACAGAGGAAAAATATGTCAAACATATATGCAGAGACTTTTCAGTCTATCCAAAGAGTGGTACAGGTACTTGTAATTTGTAGAACAATAAATGAATTAAGAAACAACTTTTCTAGGATTTCATACAATAATCAAACATTTAATCAGTGATTGTCTGTCTGTTTTCTTTAGACAAATCAACAAATGTGACTAAAAATGTAGACTGTGCAACATTGCAGATATCAAATTCCATTTTCTACCTGCTCATCACTTTTTAAATATACTGTTAATTGTTTGTCTTTCTCTTTAATCGTAGCTGGTACTTTTATTATATAATATGAACAGTATGTTTTATATCATCAGGCGTTTCAATGTACTTCAAATTTTGTTGTATCTTAACTGAACAAATTGAGATTTTTCAGCAGTCATGAGGCCTAAACGAATTTGATGTCATTTCAAAACCCCTTACTTTTGTAACCCTGTGAGCTCTTAGTATTATGCAGCAAGGTTAGTTGAAACACCACTTTTCTTATAGTTCTTTGAGAGTTTTCTCTGTTCAAGTCAATTAATGAATGCTTTTCACCTGCATCTATTGATTTTGTTATAATTTCAGAATTAGAAATACATAAGTTTATTGTTGAGTATTGTTGATCAGGAACTAGTTGTAGGCAAATATTTTCTGATGGACTAGAGCAGCAAACCTGTTGTAAGTTTATTTCAATTGCTGAAGAGGTGGACCTAAACTTGTAACAATTGTGTAATGGTAATTGAAACCACTTGATTGATCTTCTAATGTCGAGATAGACAATATGTATTGGAATTCTTCCCTATATACTTTACATGTTCAGAAAGTCTGTACAAGGTATAACAATAATAAAAATATGACAATATTACAAAGGCTCTAATACTTAGTTACATTTCAGCTTAAAACCAATTTCCATGTAACCAAATGAAGCAATAGATATATAAATCACACTCTAAGAATAGGTGATATGGGATTTTCAAACACTCCTCTTTCCATTAGGGATAACAATTTAAGCTATTTATCGGCTTTTTAACCCACAAAATACGAGTCAGGTTGACCTGATTCGCATAAGAAATGTAGATTAATTTTATTTTCCTACCCCACATAAGAGTTGGTTTGCGGGCTTAGGAGTCGAGCCCGCATAAAAAAAAATTTAAGAAAATTAATGAAATAGATTTTTAAATATAAATTTTAAATACATTTTTTTGTTTATTAAATTAAATTTTTTTCATTTAGATGAATTAAGTATATTGTCTCAAAATATTGTTCTCACGACAGATGCGCAATAAGATATAAATAAATAAAAAAATATTATGATGTTATGATTTTTATTAAAATTAGAATTTTAATTGTATAAATAAATGGACTAATAAAATATTTTATTAAATATATACACTTTTAAAGGTAATAAATGTAAACAAATGATTAATTCTAATTAGAAAACAATATCTATAATATATATATATATATAATATTGTATTTAAATTTTATTATAAAAATAAATTAGGTAATATTACTATATTGGATGAGCATTGAAACCTAAACAATTTATGCATTATGCATTTCAGAAAGACAAAAATACACTATTAAATTTCAAAAAATGTCAAGTCTTACCGAATTTTGTGAAGATGTTATGAATTAGGGATCGAGAGAAGTTTCTTCCTATACCCCATACTTCAAAAAATACTCAAATTATCTTTACATTTTTCATTGAAAGTTTTTCTTTAATTTTAGAATTTGGAATATAAAGACTTTCCGAATTATAGAATTTGGAAGTTAAAATTTGTATTTTAAATTGTATAAGCTGATATGGATAATTTTTCGATCTTTGAGAGTATGAGGGTACTAGAAGAAATTATGGAGGTACAAAGAAAATCCAGAATTTTAATATATACGGGTTAGCTTACGTCATCCTACACTTCACCCACGCGGACTACGAGTTATACGGAACGAGTCTAAGTGGACTAACGGCCCACTCCACGTTTTTCTTTATCAGGTCACAAGCTAACCCAATGACATTATCATCCCTACTTCACAAGCAAGCTTGCCAAACTAGACAATTATCAAGATAAATATCATGATAATAATAAACAAAGGATGGAGACAGAGGAATAGGATTTCTCATATTAGCCCTAATATAAAGTCTAAAGCAGTGGACACAACAAATATATAAATATCACAATAGCATAAAAATTAAATTATCCTTAACTCATATATATATATAATATTATGTAACAAATATATCAAACTTACTTAGTATTTTTTACACTGCATATATACACTATGCTTCCATTCCCTTACACCAAAAACTGCAATAACCATAGATCTTGATTAACCCTTCGGTGGTTACACATACACTTCATTTCTCCAGCCTTCCTATGAGAATGGTCTCTGAGATGATGAAAAGAGCTGAAGAAAAGGATGAATTGGCCAGCTCAATTTCACGTGAACTGATTGTCCAAAACTGTAAGTCCATACTATTTGGCACAGCATGTGCATTAATATTGAAACCATACACACACAGACAAAGGCAAAAGATGATTTAAAGCTGAAGTAAAGACAAATAAACTGCCACCGCCATAATTTATTTGTTCTCTTTCGTTTCAACCCCATTTTTATTTCCAAATTTAGGTTCTCTGTCTCACTTAACTTGTCTTTCGATTAATTCACTCTCATCAATTTCACATGTTGAAAATCCATACTGATATGACTACAGTAAAATGTAAACTTCAATTTCTAAATCAGTTTTTGTAAGCTTAATTTTATCCTAATTCAAATTTTAAGATCATATTTGAACTTGTTTTAGTGATTGTTGATTACAAATATTAGTTTCATGTTTAGGATGTAAAGTTTACATAAATAGATAATGAAACTTGATCTTGCAAATTAAATTGGTATGATTGAGTTATGAGAGTCTATTTTCTAGAGTTTTCTGCTACTTAGAAGTCATTTTCAATCCACAAAGAAGAAGAAGTTACTGTTTCATCCTAGCATCCATCTTCATCAAATAACTAACTTTGATATATCTCGATTCTATATTTTCATGGACAATAACTAATACCAATACATGTGATTTAGAGATAATGAGCGTTTTTATCAACATCTCATGTGCGAAAATATATTTTAAACATAAAATAAGAAAATTGAATAAACTTTTGTATAAATCTGATCCATGCAAGTTTGTGTACTTAAGTTTTTTTGTAATATATGGAATACTCCTTTAACTAATTAACTACGTCTTTAGAAAGTATTTGCTGACAGAACATCTATGAAATTAGTCAGTAAATTTTACCATGAAACTTGTCAAAATAAGTTACAAGTTAAATGTTGATGTGATAAGTTTTCTATATTAAATAAGTATTTGATTAAATTATTTATGTAAACTTAACTTAAAACATATTAAAAATCTAGGAATAAGGATTTTCTGTGCAGTGAATTTGTTCGTACAGAAAATAGGTAAGGACAAGTTTATATCTGCCACAATGCTTCAACTAAAATAAAATTAAAAGCACCCTTTTGTATGCCACAGACTGATTTCTAATATCGAAGGCTTATTGAAGTAACAAAATTTGTGATTCAAATGAGAGAAAAAAATTAAAATCTAGCCACTTGATCTTCAATCTCTCTCTGATTGAAACTCTGATTATGCTCCAAACCATGTAATTGCGTGATCCATGATTCCTTCCACCCCCAACTTGCATGCCATTGAAGTTGAATGAATATGACAATGCTATCCAGCTTGTTCTAAAAGGTCCTACACTTCACGTGCCACCTACTTGTTCCTAATTCTATGGACCCCCTTTTTATTTCTCTCCTTGCTTTTAAACCAGTAACACTAACTGTTGCTATTGCTATGCCTCAACTTGTATTCAGATTCTGAGGTCACACTCATCATAAGCTTATTAGTTAACTTGAACAAGCTGATATTGTTAAGTCAGTGTTATAAGTTAATTGTATCAGGCATTTTTAGACTCAATTATTTTCTTAATTTTCCTCTTCTAAAGGAGAGGAAAAGTCAGATAACTTTATCAAAATCTCCCAAATATTAAGCGGTTTAGCTTTTGTAAAAGAAAAATAAACACATTTTTTGGAAAAAGAAACTTGGTAAATGATTAGTTTACCTAATTCATTTGCATCCCTGTGGAGGGTCTGCATTTTTTTAACTAACCCCTTATGACGTATTCATGTCACTTTCTATCACAATTTCTTATGCTTGTCAGTTAGTGTATGTAACACACCAAAGGGTGTGAGAAAAGATAAATCTTGGCCTAAAAAATCAGACCAGCATAAATTCACGCCATGCTGGCCTTCTCTATATAAAGGTCATCATCATTACAAATCTTAGAAGAGAGGTGAGAGAGAGAACACTCCTTGAGCTCCACCCATATCACAGCAACACTCTTGTTAATAAACAATGACCACTAACATGGCTTCCCAATTTGACAGTGATGTAAGATCCAAGAGACTAAGGCACTGTGCAGCCTCTTATGGAGAAAGAGGGAGCCCTAGCTCACTATCTCATCGCCAAAACTATGAATATATTCGAATCCAACCCCAAGGTAACATCAAAGAACAGCATACTAACAACATGGAACGTGAAAAGGGTACTAAACGTGGCACAAACCGAGGTAGGAAACAAGCACAAAAGCTTCAAAGGTTGGGTTTCTCGTACCTTGCATCATCTTTTCTTTACGTAGTCATCAAGGTTAAAGCCTTCTATAATGGATTCCTTGGAGAAGTTTCTGGTGAAGCAAAAACAATGGGCATTGAAGCACCAATGACTACTGCACCATATTTCTCAGTGCCAGTTCTTGCAAATTAATAAAGTTCTTCCTTCAGTAGGGGCAACACGCATGTTCTCATGTCTGGTTCACTACTATGTTGGAGCACATAAAGCAAAATATAAAAAATGTCTCGAATGTTTATATTATTAAAGTGAGTAGAAATTTGTAATCAAGTTCTGACTAGAGTTGCACTTCTATGCGCAGGTTTCTTGAGAAGTTCCCTGCTGGACTATGAAGTAAAAATATATTTTTTGGGAACTGATTGTAATGATGTAATAAATAAATTTGAACAAATGTTATTCTGTTCTACATATTGGTGTCTGCTTTGCAAAAACCTGCTGAAGTGCTAGTTAACTACATCAGTGTATATGTGTTAATTAAGATTAACTAATTGCACCACTAAAACATTGAATACAAATTAATATGTTCCATTTTGGAAGTTCTGACCACGTAAATATTTGAACTAATATTATATTCTTAAGAATGGTTTCAAGCTCACAGACTATTACTTATTATACCAGCAAACGTGTATTCCAGAAGATTCAGACATGCGCATTTACTTAGTTCCAACAAAACTTGAATGTGAGATTAGGTAGCCCGCATATATTCTATTGCTGAGTCTAAATAAATTCACCAGGATGCGTAGAAAATTCCAGAACATGGAATAATATGCCAAGTTTCACTATGAGCCGAGTCATGAATTTTGTCTCCTTGATGAATTTGTTTGGATTTTTCGGCAGTGGAACTTTCTGAAGAGAGGGAGACATGACATCGAAAAAACTAATATAAAGAGAAATTTAACAATAAATGTATGAGATGGAACGTGCCGATTCCCACCATCCAAAATGAGAAAGAAAGATTTGCGTAAGACTAATTACAGCACATGTGGAACACAAACCACAGCAAAAGATGAAACTGAAATGTTTGAATTATGAATGTGTTTAGAGTGAAGATTAAAATTTGGGTGCCTTGTTTATCGTTTGGATAATGTTTGATGAACACTCAAAATGTGAAACTACATTTGGAGGGATGAAAAATCAGGGAGAAAAATTATATACTTACATGAGATTTGCTGTGAGTAAAAAGAGAGACAGGCAGAGAATAAGGATCACAAAGAGGGGTTCGTTAAAAGTTAGGATAAACTCGTTTAATTTTTTTAGAGATTCATTGGAACTATTTTATTTAACGATAAAGCTTCCTCTCTAGAGAATATAATGATGAATTTGAGAAATTTGACAAGATTTTCATATTCATTAGCACAATCTTTATTTGATCAAGCTCCCGTAAGAAAACTAAATTCATCAAACTGTTTAAGAATTTATTGAGCATTTATTTTGGTTACCTCAAGAATTTAAGTCGATTTCCAGTTCATGGAAAAGTTAGTTGAAATGTCAAATGTTTGATGTACTGCATACGGCATCCCATTTAAAGTTTCTGATGCTGACCTGGGAGATATAGCCATAAAGAACCTCTATCTATACAAACTGTTTCCCATGTCAGGAGGGCAAAGTTTCCTTTACCTTCCAGCCAAAGACGAATATGCAAGGATTTTTGTTAATCGCCATGAGCCCCACTTCCCCACTTTCCTTTGGGTCTGGTTCAGATTTCGGAGACAAGTATATACTATCTATCTAAAGGCTTATATGACCATGTGACGATCTAATTTTTTTAAAGGTAAGAACTTTCCTCAAAGAAAGTCGCAATGGTTGCATTTTGACCATGTTCTTGAACTTTTGAAATGAACTTCGCGTTAATGCTTCTAAAGAGTAACACAACTACACACTTCAGATTATATAGTTACCTTAATTAAGACGAGGCAACATGTGTGGTTAAATTTAACCAACCTTAGAAACATGAAAAATGAGAACACAAACCTACCCCCCTCCCCAACTTGCAACTTGCAATGTTCGTGGTCCCAAACGAAACGCACCAATCATAACTGTGGGTATCAGTTTGAGGGTCCTGCTGCAATCTATCACGTTGATGACAACAGTAAATTGTGCTAAGCATCACGCGAATGGACAAATGAAAGCCGTCCAACAAGTACATAAAGCAGAGCAAATTAGCTATGGAACAACTGTAGTTTCAAAATTCCCTACACCAGCAAAACAAGTCAATTCGTTTCATTATTGGACAAAAAATATAAAAAAAATAGATAGTTAGCTACTAATTTGCCCATTCTTACATAAAATATTTGTTTGATAAAAAGAAGAGAAATATAAAAGATGAGAATAGGAAAAAAAAATTGATTGGGATAGATAAGGAATGAAATAAAAGTTAAAAGTGTTTAACTGAAAATAAATAGAGAATATAGAATAAATAAAAAGAAAAATAGGAAGATGAATAGAAATAAATGAAAAATACACTAAAAGGATTACTAGTAAATATCCCTACTTTTAAAAATATATCTCCACTAACTTTTATCCACAAAACAACCCTTCTTATTTCCATCTTCACTCATCCACCCTATTTTTCACAGAGAACAAAGACAAAGTGATACTTGGAATTTATAGCTAATAAGAAGTGTATTCTGACAAGGTAATGTGTGTTATGGGAAAACAGTGATATGGGCAATCTGATAGGGGAATGGGCAAATATTGACTTCGTAAATCAACTGTGTAGTGTTAACTAGTCGCTATCGTTGGGCAATCAAATCATGTCACAATCATGATGAACATCAAATTTCTGTCTCGTATGGACAGGTTCAGAACTTCCACCACAATCTTAAAAAAAAAAAATATCCAACGAAAAAGATCATGGTCGTAAAAGCTGAAGCGGCCAGTAAGTGCTGGCCTGATAGGACATCCAATAGCCAGAATTAATCACTTTAGTTTCAAGATCAACAAAGAAATTCGGTATACATACTTTTTTACAGTATTCCTTTGAAATAAATAATGACATTTAATAACAAAAATGCTTTATCTCCAAAAAAAATACATAACAAATTATTGTCTTTAGAAGGATACATATGTTCACATAATTTCTGAAACCGTCTACCTGAGAATAAAAAAGCTTTTTTAGAAAGACTCGGCTGCAATTTCGGGGGGATAAGTCAGACAAACTCAAACGAATTTTTCATCACAAAACAAAGATTCCTGCATAATATTAGCATTTTGGTGACTGTTGGCCTCCTTGCCAAGTGCCTGTGATGATTTTATGACATAATTCATTGAACATTTGCTCCCAGAGCCTTGCTTGCATCTTCAAACAGGGGGAGGAGATAGAACATGAAGCCTGGTAATTTAAAGAACACCTTCCATACAAGAATGTTTACTCCTTGATGATTTCGAACTCAGCACCAATTGGTAGATGATCACTAGGATAACTTAAGTTTGGCAGTCCACCAACAATATCGGCTGCATCAGAGTCTGGAAGCTCAAGAAAACTAATTGGTTTAATGTGATCAGAAGGGGAATATAAAATATAGTCGAGTGTTCCAGTGAAGCCAGGTGTGTAGTTTGTAAATGGTGGCTCTCCTCTTGTAGAAGCATAGACACTACATAAGGGAATAGGAGGCGACTCCTCTAAACAGTTCAGCATCAGGTTTGATGAAGGATTGCCGGATACAAGGTACTGATAGACCTGCAAAAAAGGGGAAAATGCTATGGGTTAGTAAAGCATTGGAGAAAATACAGCTCATATTTTGAAAGCACATCCCAAAGCTATTACAGGTAATCAAACATGACTAAAAGTTACACGGACAAACAACAACAAATGCATACAATACAAGAAAGGAACTATGACTGCACAAATTAGTCAGTGTTGCACTGTTCATTCTAATGCTAACTAAAAAAAATATCAAAAGCCTCTATATTTTACATGGTAAAATATCTTTCACTGTGCTAAATTGATTTAGCGATTATAGACATACTAAGAGTTTTATATTTTATTTTTGAACGATAAAGAGTTTTCAATCAATTGCTATGAAAATTGAATTGTGTTCAACATCTTTTGTCAAACTCAGAATTTGTACGTCAAGAATACTTGCATAGTTTGGTCATGAGTTTATTAAAATAAATTGCAATTCTTCAAGGGAGAGGAGTTAAAGTGTGCAGACTATGATATCCCGGGACACATTTTGCGATTTCCTTTTCCCAATAACTTTTATTATTTCATTCTTCTCTTTTCCTCGGGGACATTAGAATTTAGACAAAAAATAGAGAATTTGAGATTTAAGGGATGCTAGTACCGTATCTCCTGGCGTAGAATTGAAGTCACCAGCCACAATGACTTCAGGTATGCATTCATATCTATCTGAGACCAGTGTTTTAAATTTTTCCAAGCGGGATAGAAGATATTTAGCTTGTGCAAGCTTGACATCAGCCCATTCAGGATCCCTGGAGCAAAAATATATGTAATTTATTAATTCCACCACCAAAGTTAAGCAAACCCATGTATAACACAATACACATTTGAGTTAAAATTACATTCGAAGACAACAATGGAAAAAATGAAGTAAAACACACATAAGTCACTTCATTACCAATAAAGATGTGTGTTGGCCACAATAATAATTTGACGAGAGGGATCTTTGAATTTGAATGCAGCCATTATTCCCACACAATCACGCTTAAGTCTCACATGGGGGTCATTGGGATCTCCACGATCTTCTTTATTTGATTTGGAACCTGAATCAGGAATTTAGTTAATGAAGAAATCTATACTCTAATATGTACAGACATCCATGCAGCCCCAAATTCTGTGTGTTAAAACAATGAACACATAAAAAAAATAACAATGAAATAGCTAAGAAAAGGAAAACAGGGAACACAGCAGCAATAGAAATGAAGTTGCAGAACCAGAATTGAGTTTCCGCCAGTTCATCAGTCAGTCCATAACAAAAATTAAAACTGTATATAGAAGAAAATATAAAATCTTTAAGTATCTTTAATTTCATTTTGCATTTACCATTTTTGGGTGCCACATCCTTTTGTTTATCAGCATGGACTGTCTGATTATAGGTGTGATCGTCGTCGTTTGAAGAGTTCCCATCGGGAATGGACTTTACAAGATCATTGTATTCAATTTTCTCCTCTAAGAGCAACTCTGCACTAAAAGGAAAATTTTAAGGATAAATTTAAGTAGATAAAGGTAGTGAGAACTGACCATCAATGAATATTATGTAATCACATGTCTTAAATTCTTTTGGAGAGAAAAAATAACTAACAATTAACTCCAAAAGATGAGATGGGAAAGAGAGATAAAAGATAAAAAGAACCATTCCAATGTAAATATTAATTAACCAATATCAAGCAAAGTACCATTATTGCTGGTTTTAATTACTAGAAAATTAAGTTGAAACCATTCCAAGATATATATGTGTGTGCTTGTGTGTGTGTAAAACACTGACTTTGGACCTTAGATTAGCATAGTTACTGTAGTTCTCCCCGACTTATTAAAAAAAACTTGTATCCACTCTAGGTGCAAAATCTTAGCCATTCACTAGTCACTGGTTCAATCTCGAGTTAAATTAAAATCTACATTATAAACCATTCCCCCTTCCTTTCATAGCTACAATACAAGTTTATGCATGTAAAATAACCGCAAAAAAAATTGAACATACCAGTCATGCTTGTAAAATAAGCCACACCCATCACGCTTCTGTCCACTTCTCTTCATATAAATCGAAGAATATCCTAAATCCTGCATGTTTCCTTTGTAAAAGCTTTCAAATTCATCAACTTCCTGAAATGATCCATCATAAGAAGAAGAACATCACTTGAAAGAAAGTAATTAAGAGGCCAAAATTTACTAATATGATATAAATTAAAATAAACAAATCGGAGATTGAAACTCAATCTTCACACTCACTTAAATTTGCATTCTCAAAATCTCTCTATTCCCTATTTTGGATAACATTTCACAAATTACCTTGACAACTAGCCAAAAAATATCTCAGCCATCTCCAACTTTCTGTGTCTATACGTAATCCTCTTAATAACAATTATTTTCAATCTTACTTATTTTATCTTTTATCTTCAAGTTAAATTTTAATAGTTTTCAATGCTTAAAAATAACCTTATATCAAAATGTAAATTACTTTCATTGTAAATCCAAAATGTAATTTATATTCAACAGTATTTGTTTATTATGAATTTAATCAAATAATAATTGCCATATTCAAAATATATATTTATTAATTATATCAAAATAAGTATGTATCCTGTGCTGAGTAATGATAATTAGTGCCAAACTATAGTTTGACAAAAATAAAAAAACCTGCAGGCAGAAAAAATCAGCTCCCAAGTCCTTCAGAACTTCCAAAATTGTGTTCGAACGAAGTTTCCATCTACAGGAAGCAAAATCATTTAGTGAAATCAGCGCGCAGATTTCACATTCATCATTTGAAACCTCAATAAATACAAAGCACATTAATTACTTGAGAGACGAAGAAGGAGAGTGAGGGAACAACGAGCTCTTCACATAAACCTACATTACAATCAGACATATTTTATATATAAAAAAAAGAGTAAATAAACTGTATCCGTATATTCGTCCATACAAAATTCAAAACTTTTACAATTAGCGTACCTGCGCCAATATGTTATACGAAACAAGACTGAATCTGAAGCCTGAATAATAAAAATTGAGAAGCGAAAGGGCGTAACTGAATTGAACGACGTAAAATTCAAAAGGAGAAGGGAAAATCAAGGTTAGGTTAGTTACCATCGGGTTTACTTCTGGAATGTATGTCTGAGCCTTCCACTGATACGAACTTGCAAGATGCCGCTGCTGAACTCATCTTCCTTACAACACTTTATTCATTGATTCATTCAGCATACACTGTTAAAAGGAACTCAAAGATTTGTTCAAAGGATTGTTAACAGGATTTGAATGTGTAAGCAGAATACCTAGTGGAAGAAGAGTTCGAGCATAGCACTGCACGTGCACCCAATGCTTTCAGCATCTCTGCAGACGATAGAATCAATGTGGCGGCGCATTCTAAATACTGGCCCAAACTAGTTCCCATGGGTCCAGGCCCGGTACCTTTTTCGGCCCATCAAATGACTGTGGATAGGCTGAAGCAATTCTGAGTGCTTCTTCCTGCACCTCCATCCTTTCTTCAGCCACCTCCATTCACTTTTAAAATTCCAAAATTGTCCTTCAGTAAAAAAAGATAAAAATAGAAAATTTGTTTTACCTTTCTTCGCATAGTGAAAACGAAGGTGTTTGGTCCTTGATGCTTGGTGCTTGTCGTTGTTGTAGTCGTGGTGATAGTGGTGCTTGTGGTGGTAGTGCTAGTGGTAACCGTGGTGGTGGTGCCAGCAGTGTTGTTGTGGTGGTGGTCTTCACGACTCGTATTCTCAAGTTGTTATTGTAAGGTAAGTTTTCAGTGCTTTAAACACTTATTTCCCCAGATTGGGTTAATCCGCTAGATCACCGGATTGTATAATCCGTAACAATTTAAGCAATGAAACTTCATGTTATCCACCCCTATAATCTGGAATAATTTTACAATCTGTAAGACATTAAAGTGATATGGATTAGTTAAACCGAAGGTATACCGGATCCAAAACAAACATACTCACTTTTCCGAATTGTGTAATCCGGTACAAAATGAACTATGGATTACATAATCTGGAAGTCATTTTAGAACTTCAAATATGACTTATGGATTATGTAATTCGGAATGCAGTTTGCTATTTTAATTTGACTTATGGATTACACAATCCGGAAGTCACTTTGAAGTTGTGAAATGCATTACGGATTAGCTAATCTAGAAGGTACTATTTGACTTATGGATTACACAATTCGAAAGGGTAATTGAATGTTGTTTTTATTTTGCATACTTGTGTGAATTTATGAAAATTAGAATAAAATAGAAATTTATGTTTTATGAATGAAGGTGTAAGTATGGACATGGAGGTTGGATTGA
>Ga0123342_1004472_pt1 | contig 21314 bp, 9 predicted proteins | sample Turbeawhitnodule_FD_89960 | JGI IMG/M metagenome (GOLD analysis project Ga0123342, IMG submission 89960) | Root nodule microbial communities of legume samples collected from Mexico - Turtle bean Mexico white nodule | ecosystem: Host-associated > Plants > Roots > Nodule | place: Mexico: Nepantla...
AAAATATATATATTTAAAATCACACACACATAACATTTAATAAATATATATATATATATATATATATATATATATATATATATATATATATATTCTTATTAGTTTTGCATAAAATTGATCATACTTGTAGGGAAGAAAACTTAACTCCAAAAAAAGTCTCTTGAAAGTCAGATTATATTTCACGTCAAAAAACTGTTTTGTAACTAAAAAAGTAAAAGAAAACAGGATTGCATTATTGAATTTCATTATTTGTAAGTCTGAACAGTTAATAAAACTTTGTAAAAAGTGAACTTAAAAGTTATGCTTCGGAGAAACATACAGTTGTTTTTTATGGATTCCTCATTTAAAGTGAATAGGCCAATCATTAAAATCGCATTTGTATTAAATATAATATGTTTTTTAACATTTAGTTATTATTATGTTGGGGGCATATAAATTAATAGTAATTTATAATACAAAATATACTCTCTTTTTTATGTGAATAGTCTTTGAATGAGTTATTATAAAGAGTGTTCAACTATGGATTTATAGGAAAAGAGTGTTCGTAGGTGATGTGCGAAGCTCCACTCATAAATTAAGTATAAATGATACAATAATATAAGATCACAACCAGTATAATTACGGGGTAAATGTTACTCTCTTTTAAAGTATAAAAAATAAAGTAAAAATTAATAAAAAAAATAAAAAACATTCAAAAAAAAATCAATAGATCTATTGTTCTACGTGAAAACATCTCAAAATATAAAAAGAAAATGTTCAAATTGTATTTTAAGATATTTTGAAATATTTTTCTAACTTTTGTTTGATGAATGTAAAGAGGTGAATGATATACTTTACACATACCTTATTAAGTAGTTTTTTTTAAGATATTGCGTATGATGAGAAACAAATGTAACTTTGAGTTTGACAAACAGATTGTTTAAAAACACTTTTCAAAACTTGTTTTTATAAATCTCTTTATAAGATTAGTTACAATAAACAGCATGCAATATAAATGTTAGATAAAGATAGATAATATTTACTTTACATGTTTTTATATTAGTTTATCTATAAATAATAAATTACGTCAAATTCTGAATCAACTAATTGAGTTTCACTAAGTAGACTAATTTTACAAAGATACAAATGAGTATGGTATGAAACACAATCACTTTTAGATAAAAACTCAAGTACTATTTGGATAATAGTCACTTCCAACTAAAAACACAATTATTATTTGGACAATAGTCACTTTTAGTTAAAAACCTCGAGTATTATTCAGATTGTTGTCATTATTGGTTAAAATCCAAAGTATTATTTAGAAGTCAATCACTCTTGTCTAACCCACTGAGTATTGCTTATAACACAATCACTCTTAGCTAAAACTTTCAGTATTATTTGAAACTTAGCCGCTCCTAGTTAACTCATTGAGTATTACTTGGAATGCAATCACTTTTGACTAAAATCCTGAGTACTATTTGGAACTCATTCACTCCTAATTAACTCACTGAGGTTTACGAAAAAAGTTGATATAAAAGATCATTGTATTACTCACTAAAAGAAAGGTTATATCTTATGATAAATACAATATATATATATATATATATATGTGTGTGTGTGTGTGTATGTATGTATGTTCACTCTTTTAGGTTGCTTTTGCACACGAATAATGTTCTCCCTTACAACTAGAAAGGCTAAAGATAGCTTGAAAACTCGAGCCCGTTTTTGTTGCAAGACTTTCGTCAATCTTCCTTCTTCAAAAAGATTTTTTATATATAAATTATAGGGAGAAAATAGTCATTAGGTATCTTTTGTAATCATTGTGAGGGCCTTAATTTGCTATTGCTTCTTCTTGCCCCTAAACATGCTTTAAAGCTCTGAGACACATTAAATGCTTTTGAGATAACATTAAATGGTGTGTAGTTTCATTGGAAACACCTCTAGAGCATGACAGAACTTCACAAGTCAAGATAGATTGTTTGTCTACATCTTTTGAGCAAAGTGCAAGGCCTAACACAAATGGACTCCACAACACTAATATTCCCCTTTTTCCAGAAAAGTTGTTTGCATGAAGCAGCTTTCAACACGTTCTTCCTGAAAAATGATGAAGTTTATCATCATTACAAGCATAAAATAAACATTTATTAAAGTTTTACATGTACTATAAAATGTTTCAGGCTTGTATCTATCAAACGAAATATACTTATTTGTATGTTCAAACAAAAGCTTATCAAACTATGTCATGTGCACAAACACTTTGTGTCTTATTCGATAAAGCATAGTATAATAATTGTTTTCATTTGTTCAACCACACAACTTACATTTATTGGACTAGAATGGATACTTTGCGTCTAACATGATCTGATATACATAAAATTATGTATTACACTTATTTGTTCAAGTACACAATCAAAACCAAACAAAGGGTTTGTTGAACTTGGATTTAACATTATATTACATATAATGATACTTATAAGATATTACAATATATTATTGAAGATAAGTGTATCAACAAACTTTGGTTGATACTTGATAAATTGAGATCCCAAAATATCTTAATAATGAGTAGGTACACAAACTCCCAAATTCGAATAACTTTTGTTAAACATGTGGACCATTTCATTAGTTCATCTTTTATAAGGATTAATGAGCTTTATTATTTTATGATATATTTTGAACTTGAGTATTTAAAGAAAAATTTTATTACATAAAGTTAAAAACTGTAAAAAAATTATTTAAACTATAAATTAGGAAAAGGAGAACTAGTAATAGGTCTTATCAAGTTTAAATAATTTGCAGTTGAAGGTAATACTTGGAGATTTAAATGACAATTGGGTAAGATGAAACAATCTTGTATGAGTTTCATGAGTCTCATTTATTCCGACTAGTCACTCTAAATAGAATTTATATTTATCTAGCTAAAAATGTAATGGAAACTTTATACAATCATAATATTTAGTTTCATATTATTAATCTATTTTTATGATTTTTGTTCTCATTTCCTCTATGTCCCTTGTACATAATAAAATAAGCACAAATGTATAACCTCAAGTGAATAGATGACCTCCTTATACATGGGAAAATTTTCAACAACACAATAACTTTGAAGGGACAGGATGAACACTTAATGACACATGCAAAAGTTGTGTCATGCTAGTATAACTTATTCATATAAAGTCATGTCATGCATACACAACTTACTTTCTACGTAAATTTTTTAAAACTTTATTATTTGGATAACTCCTTAAAATTACATTATAATGATAAATTTGTAACATTTATTCTCTAAAATAAACCTAATGCGTAGAAAGTTGAAAACACTAAAAATACAAAGAGTATATTTTTATAAAATTACAAGTTTTTATAGTAAAAAAAAGAAATAAATGACAAATATAGTATTAGATTAATGTAGTTAGATAAGATTCCAATTTTAAAATTTAAATAATAAATAATAAATAATATTTTAAGAAAAAAACCATTAACAAAAATAATAATTGAAGAATAATAATAAATTTTATTTTGTATTCCCTGTTTATTTCCAATTAAACAACTAATAACCAATCTCATTGTACAAAACTGGAAATTTTTACTCTAGATGAAAACCAATGATTGAGCCAGTGACTAAAAGAAAAAATATTTTAATTTTTAATGTTTGATATAAAATTGTAACATAAACAAAAAATATATTTAGTAGTATTTAAAAGTTGTTATGAACTATTTGTTGGAGATCTTATTGTTAAGAATGTGGGCTTTAAGCCTAACTCAACCTCATTAAACTGGCTTATGGGGTGAGGTTTGTACCCAGTTATATACAATATCCTAATCTCTACTCGATGTGAAATCTCCAACACTATTTTATATTTTTTTATGAAATATAATTTTGTCTTTTAAATCAATTTGTTTATTTTCTTATAATTTGATATTATATTAATTTTTCGGTTTATTATCCAATTTTTCTATTATTAATGGATATAATGTCAATATATTAATTAGTATAATTATTATGATATGTTTTATTTTGAATATGATAAATCAAATACAATTTTTTTTACTATATAAAATTATGGTATTATTTATTTAATATAATATATTTATTAAACAAGTTCAATCGCAGTTTAATATTTATCCAGTTTAATAACTAATCCAATTTCAAAGGTTACAAAAACATTGTTATTTTGACCTTATTATACCAAAGAACCATTAGTTTTCTCATATGAATTTTTTCTGTTGATTTTCGGGATTCATTCATATTTCAGACAGCACATGCATGGACCGTAGCCGGATCCGTTAGTCGGCCCAATTTTAAAAAAATAACATATAAAGTTATTTCTTCCAGCACCCCGTCATTTTCTCAGCATCCATTAATATCTTAAAAGACGATTTTACCCCTTTTTAAATGACTTTTGGATTAATTTTCTGAAATCTTCCAGACACCTATTTCGGAATTTTTATAATTGTATTCCGGAAAACGTTTTTTTGGAATTTTCAAAAAAAAATTCATAAATTTCTTTTGGAACGTGAATAGTACTTTCTGGAATCTGTTTTTGCAATAAATTTTCTGAAAAAACATTTAGAAAGAACTTTCTGGAATAAGAGCAGATTAGAAGATATATTTTAAACATTTTCCGTATTTGACAGGATGCATGAAGAAGTTTGAGGGGGGTGAAAGAAGAAACACCCAATCTTTTATTTGATGGTCCAAGGATGAGGCCCAAACGTATTTCATCTGCGGGTAAATCGCGTCGCTCCGAAATCGCGTTCACTTAACCCTAAGAAAAAGCCCCAAATCGAACTTCATTCACTGAAATCGCGCCGTTTGTGTCTCCGCCGCGCGCGCCTGTCGTTCTCCTCGCCGTCAGTGGCGCCGCTTCTGTTCTCCCTGCTCGCATTTGGCACTGTTGCGCCGTTGTTCAAGATCGCGCGCACCACTTGCCAAAGCAGTCGCCGTCGTGCTCGCCGCTGTCCCTCTCTATTCTTCTGCTGCCGTGGTTCTGCACCTCCCCTCTCTGTAATCTTCAATTTTCTGATTGTGCTGTCGCGTGCTCCACTTTTCTATTTTAATTGTTTTAATTATTTTTTGATTTCAGTCGCGGAACTGTTCCTCTCTTTTGTTTCAGTTTTTGATATAGATCCTGGAGTTACGATTTTTAATTCCATTTTGTTCCTTTTTTTGTTTCAGGAATTTTAATTTTTGTGATACTAATGAATTGAACATTCTCTGCCCATTTATCAGCTTAAAAGATGGATCCGGAGGCTGCACGAGCTGCACGAGAATCTCTAGACCTGGCTTTCCATATGTCCAATATACTTGATACGGGTCTAGACCGTCACACTCTTTCTGTTCTGATTGCACTTTGTGATCTTGGAGTCAATCCTGAAGCACTTGCTGCTGTTGTCAAGGAACTAAGAAAAGATAACCCCTCCTTCTCATCATCTCTTCCTCAGCCTCCTTCTTTCCCATAAATAAAATCCATTTTTCATGACATTTCTTCTATGATCCATCCTGTTTCTCAGTTCTTTATCTCGTTCATTGAATTTCTCTGTATGATGATGTGCTTGTTCTATTGTATGTGCTTCATTTGATGTAGTGCCATTCTTTTTCTCTCCTTTATTATTTTATTTCCATAATCATAATTAGTGGTTCTTCCACATGCCAATCATAATCATGATTGCCAATCTTTTCCTGTTACACGCCATTCACGCCTCATTCAAAAATTTACTCTTTTTTTAGATTGATTTAAATTTTGAATTTTAATGATGTAAAACTAAAACCCCTTTCTCTAATGTGAGATAATAAATTACGACTTTGTTATAGCAAAATACATTATTAAAATTTAATTAATCATACATATTGAGTTTATATCACCATTCAATTATAAATTATTATTTAAACCAAACTATTTAAAAAAATTATGTCTAGATAATTTTTAATTAGTTGAGATAAAAATTATATTAAAAAAATTGTGTAATATTGAACTGAATTAATTGTTAATTTTGGATGCAACCTCTCCGTGACGTTATTATGAAGTCAAGTAAGACACAACTCCTTTTTGAATTTTTGGTTTCCTTTCTCTTGGAATTTTTTGACATCATCTTCATCTTAGAATCATATCGTTATGATCCATTAGCAGAAGGTGACAGACACTATTGTGATCAAAACAAAATCGGATTCGAACCTTATCACAAGCGATCCTAAATTGTATACTTTATTTTGAAATTCTTTCTCAAAATATGTAATTTTAGTGTTACATTAGTTCTTAAATACTACAATTTAATAATAAAATAGTATAAACTTAATAGCAAGACGTCTTTTTTATGAATTAAATCGGAATTTTGTTATTTTATGAACTAAAATAACTATAAAAAATGCAAAATTCTTTTAAATGGACGAATTTTTGTAACTACCAGATTTATTCAAGAAGTTAATATTTTTAATAAGCATTTGTTATACACTGATTTGAGATCATTATTTGTGTATGATTCTCTCCCTCTTTCTCTATACCGGACCAGATGAAATGAATATTCTAAGGTGGATTTGTCTCCTGCTTTTATTAAAATATTCCAATTGAAGACTGTGAAATGTGGTCCAATTAGATCACTATTCTTCTGCAGAACATTTTTTAATATTTGTTATATCATAAAAAGAAATGAGAAGAAACACGACATGATGTTAATTAAATTTATTAACTGAAAGTTTGGTGACTAAATGTATCACTGTAAGACGTATTGAAGGGACCAGAACAATTTAAAACGAGTCAAAGAAAACAGCATAACCCAGAAATCAATGAACAGGTACACCAATCCTCAAAATAAGAAGACTTTTCACCCGTGTGATCATGCTACCTCAGTCATTTACTATGATTGCAACAATAATTATTGTTCTTGCACAAACACTTGTGGGAGTGAGTTCACTTCCTGAATCTGATCAAATAAGCAATTTGCCGGGGCAACCTCAGGTCAAATTTCAGCAATATTCTGGCCACATTACTGTGGATGATCAGCACCAGAGAGCATTGTTTTACTACTTTGTTGAAGCAGAAGAAGACCCTGCTTCCAAGCCATTAGTTCTGTGGTTGAATGGAGGTACACATATTGTTATGCATAACATGCATGATTTTGTTTATTTTATTTCTTTAAAATCTGGCTTAAAGCTTTGAAACTGATCAAAGTAATTAAGATGTTTTCTTGGTTTTTATTTTTGAAGGGCCCGGTTGTTCATCGATTGGAGTTGGAGCTTTTGCTGAGCATGGCCCTTTCAGACCGAGTGACAACAATGTTCTTGAGAAAAATGATTACAGTTGGAACAAAGGTGAACCTTCAACCCAACATCGTTTAACCAATATCCAGTATGCTCTTAATGAAGAAACCAAAATTAATTACTTATTTCATCCTTACCACAGAGGCAAATGTGCTATACCTGGAGTCACCAGCTGGCGTTGGATTCTCTTACTCTAGCAATAAATCGTTCTATATATTAGTGACAGATGAAATTACAGGTTCTTTTTCACTTTATTTTGTCCACAAAGGCATTTAACAAGTAACATAAGAATAATAGTTTGGTAAATGCTCTAGGTTTTATCACTTCTTGTCTCCATGACATTTCTCAGGAAGCTGACAATAATAGTCTTGTTGTTATGCAGCCAGGGATAATCTTGTGTTCCTACAGCGTTGGTTCACTAAATTTCCTGAGTACTCAAATAACGACTTCTTCATTACTGGGGAGAGCTATGGAGGTTAGAATCAGATATAAATGAACATATCCGCTTTGAAACTGTACTAAAATCATGCACCCTTCACAGTTCACACTTGTTTTCAGGTCACTATGTTCCACAACTTGCACAACTTATTGTTCAAACCAAGACCCACTTCAATCTCAAGGGGATAGCAGTGAGTACAGAAGGGAACATTTGAATAACTTTATTATAAAAAATGATTTGGTTTATTTGAAACTTACATGTGGTTCATATATATGTCAATACATGCAGATAGGGAATCCTCTTCTGGAGTTCAATACTGATTTCAACGCCAGATCTGAGTATTTTTGGTCTCACGGACTGATATCAGATTCAACATTCGAAATCCTAACTAGAGTCTGCAACTATTCCTCAATTAGGAGACAACGTCAAAATGGGAATCTTGGAGGGGTTTGTGAAAAAGCAAGCAAGCAATTGTATGCTGAGGTTAGCGACTATGTAGATGAATATGATGTCACTCTCGATGTTTGTTTGTCATCAGTAAATCAACAGGCTTATGTGCTGCATCAACTGGTGAGCTTCTTCTACTTTCTGCATGGCCATCTTATAAGTTCTTTTATTTTATTTTTCCTCAGAGGTGTTATTCTCTTGATTTAATTGCTTTCGTCTTTGGTTCAGCAAGAGACACAAAAGATAGATGTTTGTGTTGGTGATAAAACGATCACATACTTGAACAGGAAAGAAGTCCAAGAAGCTCTACATGCTAAACTTGTAGGAGTCACCAAATGGTCAACTTGCAGTTCGTAAGTTCTGTTGATTCAGAGATGACACATCCCTTGAGTGCTTTAGAGATGCAAATATTTAAGCTCAAAAAAAAGTGGAAAACTAGTAGTTCTTATGTGAGATGATATTTACACCTGAACTAGTAACAACTAAAATTAATGACATTTTTTGTCTTTCAGGTTTGTAGTTGTGAGATTCTAGACCCGCATGTTTTATTCATGCTAATTAGGCTCCCTAGATTTAAAAAATGTACAACTTTAGTTTTCCAAACTTTGATTGAGTCATTTGAGTGTGCAATTATGAGATTTTAATCCCTCTCAGTTGAAATCTATTGACATTACATTGATTCATGAGTGTATGTAGACTAAAATCACATAATTAGGATATTTGAGTGACTTAATGTAAACAAAATTTGATAGATTAAAATTACACATTTACTCAATTGACACAATTCAGACCAAAATCATACAAGGACAATATCTGAAAGACCAAAAAGTTAACACTCCTATTCTTCAGATCTTCATAAATAATGGTAAAACTTTAGGTGAGCATTAGACAACACAAGAAGGTTGATTTGAACAAAAGATATAAAACTAATATGCATGTCCATCCTATTTTAGGGTGCTTTGGCCACCAATTTTTATCTAATTTCCTTGTTCTGCAATCTCAAGCACAATTGGTCACCTTTTTTTCTGAGATTGGATATTCTGCTAATAATATCTTCGTTGTGTCACAGAGTTCTGCATTATGACTATAGTAATCTAGAAATACCAACAATTCCTATCCTAGGGTCACTTGTTAAGTCTGGCATCAGGGTCCTGGTATACAGGTAATTGAATTTGTTTAATCACTGACATTTAGCTAACTCCACATAGCATTTATGAACCAATCAAAGTCATTTGTCTCTGCAGTGGTGATCAAGACTCAGTGATTCCATTAATAAGTTCGAGATATCTAGTGAACGGATTAGCCAAGGAAATTGGACTTGAGACAACAGTGGCCTATAGAGCCTGGTTTGAGGAAAAACAGGTTAATACTAATACTTGGAAGGCAATAGATCTTTACAAATTGAATTCCTCTATGCATTGCCATTAACTTAACCTTGATTTGGTATCATATTTCAGGTAGCAGGATGGACACAAACATATGGGGACATGTTATCATATGCCACCATAAGAGGAGCATCTCATGAAGCTCCCTTTACTCAACCTCAAAGATCACTAGTGCTACTCAAAGCATTTCTAGACGGAAAACAACTGCCTAGTGTTAAATGAAATATGAACAGGTTTAATTAACACTACCTGTTCTTATTAACCACAATAAGTATAAATGATTCCTATATTCCATGAGGATCTCTTTATTGCTATTGCATTGTCTGGCAAAAACTTTAAATAAAATTCAAACACACTAAAAGTTCAGAGAAGTGTGAGTAATACGCTGATCTAAGAATTACCAGCAAGAATGTTGCTGCTTCCATGAGTAAGGTTTACCATCAGCTTTCTTGTAAGGAACTCAACTTTAAACTCATATTACATGCGTAATTAAAGATATTCACGACTCAACTTTGTTTAATAAAAGTCACTCAAAACAAATAAAAGTTAAATACTGCCTGATTTGATTTAGTGTTTTTTTGTCTTCAAATATAATATATTTTCATTCATATAAATTACCAGGAAGGTAAGGAATATAAACAGCAACAACAATATTGGTTGCATAATTAACTGTAGGATCATCTTATCTATAAGCTGGATGATAATTATTTTCTTTTAGTGTTAAAGAAGGTCTAGAAATGGTAATAATTGATGAATTAATATTAGCATGGGTTGTTATAACTAGAGGGTATTTAGGTTGGACTCTTCGATACTCACAAAATCTGTAATCTTGTTAAAGACATTGGCGCATATCATCGAAATCCACCACAATTATCAATTACGTGGTTAAAGAGACATCAACTTATAGAACCAAATTTTTGGACACCAGGTCAGTCATCCAATCCAAAGATATTTTTTTTTTATCTTAATATAATTAATTAAACATGAAACAATTTCTTAATCACAAGATTAATTCGGTAAATTGTGTCAAATACTGAACATGTATCTTATTATTTTTATAAATACACATAACAAAAATACGTATTTAATAACCATTAATACTTCAATTAACTATCTTAATATGCGTCCAAATCTCTTGTACAAATACTTTCAACTCTAACCGAAATCAAGAACTAAAGATGAAAATCAAATTCACCGAAAATTAGATAGAAGATAGGAGTCGACCCTTCTGAATTTATTTAAAAAAAAAATCTTAATCAACTGGTTAAACAAGTTTTATTTATAAGTTTAACCAATATTTTACCGTTTAATCTACAAAAAATATAATGGTAATAATAAAATCAAGGAGTATTGTACAGTTAGGTAAAAATATAATTTTAAAAAATATATTTGAAATTTTATATTATTTTTAAGGTTTAATGATTATTAGGTGACATGATATTTTTATTTGTAATAAAATAAAGGATGATGATATTTTGACACCCTGTTCTACTTTACACTCACAACAAAATATTAATATTTATTATAATAATAAAAAATTTAAAAAATAAAACAATGTTCTTAATGAAAATATAGACAAAATGCAAAATGTTTAAATAATTTTCAAAATTAAAAAAAAAAATTAAAATATTAATATTTAGTGGGGTGTAGGGTGAGCAATGAATGTCAAAAAATCATTTTTCTAAAATAAATAAACACGCTGTAGACAATTATTTTTTAAATGATTTAAGATATCAATTATGTTACCATTTTGGGAAAATATCTTTTTATTTGGAAAATAATAGATAAATTTTTAAAATGGGTGAATTTTTTTAAAAAATGACTTAATTGTATATAACTGACAATTTTTGCACTTGCGTTTACAATTCTACTTCATCAATTTTTGCACTTGCCTTGAATATTATATAAATGTTTGTTGACGAATTCAAAATGTATATTGTCCTAAATTAAAAAATACAAAATACCATATATTTTTTGTGGTACAACAAACTTTCATAGCTAGCAGGTGTTTGTTATTTTGCAAATGTTGAATTTCATAGGAGAACCTATCAAATTTCTATAAATTTAATAATCTGTTTTGAAAATGACTTTTGCAAAAACATGTTTGTGTTAGTTATGTTTGTTGGGCTAAAAAATATTTAATTAGCTTATTATCTGCATTGACGACTCTTTGTGTTTTGGGTCATGGCACAAGGTTATCTTCCCTAAGTCCTAAAATTATTTCCATCCCAAACAATCCCTAATTAAAAATTAATTCAAAAATCTAAGTAATAATTCTTGAAGGATGGCTGACATTTCTTTCTCCTTAAAACACCACCCTAATTCCAAAAATTATCCAAGAGTATATAAATGAGACTTAAAAGCAAAGTTTCTTGGATTTTTTTATTCTTTTGATTTAAGAAATGAATGTGACAATGCTTTATGATTTCTTAAATGACATTTTATCCTTAAGTAAACAATTTGACAACCAATTTTACAATTTTTTAGCTTAGTTTTCACATATTATAAATATTTTTTTTTTAATCAAGTAAACGACACTAAATAGTTTTAAAGTAATTACTACAATCATATATCCATATATACTATGATTGGTTGGCACTTATTTTACACTTTTGGTTGGTGTACTTAAATTAATTTTTTTTTTGTAATTTAAATTGCACTAATTTTCCTAACCCTTTTTTATTAATTTTTAAAGTCAAACATAGAGTGCATCCACACATGAAAAAACAACAAAATGAATAACCCAAATTCTGAAGGCAGGCAGGTTAACAACTAATTCCACATTGGTGTAACCAACACCATTTACTACAAACACAAACGTTATATTAATAGGACACTGACTTGTTCCTTGTTTGCCATAATCGGCATTTCACCTTCATCCTCCAATAAAACCAACATATGAATGTGACCATGTTATCACATTCATCTACTATGATTGCAACAATTATTATTGTTCTTGTACAAACACTTGTGAGTGTGAGTTCACTTCCTGAAGCTGATAAAATTAGCAGTTTGCCAGGGCAGCCACATGTTAAATTTCAGCAATATTCTGGTTACATTACAGTAGATGACCAACATCAGAGAGCTTTGTTTTATTACTTTGTTGAAGCTCAAAAAGACCCTACTTCCAAGCCAGTAGTCCTCTGGTTGAATGGAGGTGTATATGTATATATATTGTTTTGTGCCACATACATGATTTTGTTTCTTTATGTACTTTGACACAGGCTTAAACTATTTAACTAATCAAAGCAACTAAGGTGCTTGCTTTTGATATATGAAGGTCCTGGTTGTTCATCTATTGGAGTTGGAGCTCTAATTGAGCATGGCCCTTTCAAACCGAGAGACAGTAATGTTCTTGTGAAAAATCATTATAGTTGGAACAAAGGTGAACCAACAACTTTGTAAATCCTATGTTTTGCTTTTTCTTTAAAATCAAAATTGCTGATTGATTTTTCGTTGTTTTCAGTGGCAAATGTGCTATACTTGGAATCACCTGCTGGTGTTGGATTTTCCTACTCTAGCAATACTTCTTTCTATACCCTGGTAACAGATGAAATTACAGCAAGGGATAATCTTGTTTTCCTACAACGCTGGTTCATTGAATTCCCTCAGTACTCCAATAACGACTTTTTCATTACTGGGGAGAGCTATGCCGGTATAAAGAAATACTTAAAATGAATTAACAATGTATTTCATTTGAAACTGCAATATGGTAATACAAACTTGTTTCGCAGGACACTATGCTCCACAACTTGCGCAACTTATTGTTCAAACCAAGACCAACATCAATCTCAAGGGAATAGCAGTGAGTACAATAACTAAAACATAACAAATAATGTGGTATATTTAGTAAGTATAATAATGTGTTAAGATACATATGTTAATATCTGCAGATTGGGAATCCTCTTATGGAATTTGACACTGATTTGAACTCCAAAGCTGAATTCCTTTGGTCCCACGGACTGATTTCAGATTCAACTTACGGTCTCTTCACCAGAGTCTGCAACTACTCCACTATTAGGAGACAAATGATAAGTGGGAATCTTAGTGAAATTTGTGATAACATAAATACATTGGTGTTTACTGAGCTTAGCAACTACATAGACCAATATGATGTCACTCTTGATGTGTGTTTGTCATCAGCAAATCAACAGGCCTATGTGCTGAATCAAATGGTAAGCTTCATTTGTTACATGAATAACCAGCGCAACTGCTTTGGTTGTTTTTCCCTGCCGTTGTTGTTCTACTCATTTTCATTTCCATGCTTTGGTGATGTAGCAAAAGATACAGAAGATAGATGTTTGTGTGGATGATAAAGCAGTCAACTACTTAAACAGGAAAGATGTGCAGAAAGCTCTCCATGCGAAGCTTGTTGGAGTATCCAAATGGTTAACTTGCAGCAGGTAACGTTTACTTATTTCTTCAAAGATGAGACATAAATGAGTCCATTTAGACTTAAAGATGCAGACATATTAAACTTGTAGATATGTTTTCATAGTTTGACTTTGACACCTTTTTAGACTTATCCCTGCTATTAACTAACCATCTACCTTGTCTTATAGGGTTCTCCACTATGACCGTACAAATCTAGAGATACCAACAATTTCTATTTTAGGATCACTTGTTAATTCCAAAATCAGGGTTCTGGTATATAGGTAACCGAATTTATTGGATTGTCTACATTTACTTACCTAACTCCATACATTACCAACCTACCTACCATGATTCAGAAAGGCGTAACATTTCTTAAACAACTAAAATCATTAATCTCTGTGCAGTGGAGATCAAGATTCAGTTATTCCATTAATGGGATCTCGTTCTTTGGTGAATGGATTGGCCAAGGAACTTGGACTGAATACAACAGTGGCGTATAGAGCCTGGTTTGAAGGAAAACAGGTTAATACATAGACAGCAATATAAAATATATACCATTTTTTCTATAATTTAAAATTTGAAATAGATGATTATAAAGATAATATGATTTAATGAATGGTAAAAGAGTATTAAAGGTGTTATTTTTATCAAAAAGTTGAATACTAATTATTTGAAAGCCAATACACTGCCATTTTACTCAACCCTGATTTGGTTTGTAAATTTCAGGTAGGAGGATGGACACAAGTATACGGAGACATTTTATCTTATGCCACCATAAGAGGAGCATCTCATGAAGCTCCCTTTAATCAACCAAGGAGATCACTGGGGCTACTTAAAGCATTTCTTGAAGGAAAGCCACTGCCAGATGTTAAATAAACCATAAACAGATTTAGTTACAATGATGTTTCTAATTCCTTTTACCACACAATAAAGTATAAGTCCTTCTAAAATCCTCAATTAAGGTTAGTACTTTAGATGGGTCTCTTTCTATTTGCTATCTCAGTTCCTTCTATATTTTGTTTTCGTTCAACTAGTTAAGGAATGTTGTTTTAATTTCTCGACATCATCCAGCACAGAAATAGCAACTTTGAATATACCATGCTTTGATGAATGTTTAAACTCTTAACAATGTCAAAAAAGAATATAGTAGCTACTTTCTTCTTGATTTGTGCTGAACTTGCATGATACGTCCTAAGAAACAAATGTCAAAAAGGGATTTAAAAAATTGTCCCAAGCCACAAACACAACACTGCAAAATGTAAGGCAATAATTTTTATGGGCAACAAAATAGTTTTCCCCTGTTGTCGCAGAAAATAACGTTCTTGATTCGTTGTTGACGAATAAAACTAAATGTTGGTTCCACAACAAAATGTAGATTTCTAATAAAATTAGAACACAAAGAAATTGTTTAGTTCAAACGTAACAGAACACCAGGCATATAAATTGCTACAGCAACGTCTGCCAATGATTTTAACATCAATCGTGCAGTGTCCCCAGAATATCGTCGTCTCTATACAAGTGATACCTACACACAAAAAGCATCTAATTAGCTAAGAGTTAAGAAATAGCAGCTATTGCAACTTGTATAAACAAAAAATAGTTTAATCCATCCAAAATAATTCATTCACATAGCCAACCAATAAAGTTCTTCGTGTGTATACTATACTCTGTCAAAATAAAAGGCAGGACAAGAAAAGAGAATTTAATTGGTGGCCATGAGAAGTGCAGATAAAACCTTCAGTTCAAAGTCAATGAAATATTCCAAGGACTAGCAAATTCCCTAAACCTTTATCATGACGTTTTGTTTGTTACCTAGTCACACTCAAATCCCACAGTTTTATTAAGTATGAGAATGACAAGTTAATAGATAAAAATCAAGACACATACACTTAATTTTGGATTGTGACTAACAACGCCTTTTGGTCAATAAGTAAATAACAAGATGCACCAATAGAAAATCACCAACTCTCAAATAAAATAACCTTCCTGCTATTATTTTATTTTTCATTTTGGGGGAGGAGGGTAACAGGTACTATGTTATAACTTATAAACCATAGTAACATCATTTGTAGATCATGTTACCATTATCATAACATTGAGTAAAATTTCTATTTTCAACATCTGCCTGGTTCAAATTATACATTGTTAACAGCACATATGGAGCTTCAAGTTATTTAAACCATCAACATTAGGTGAGTTATAATCTGATCACAAAAAGCAACAATGTTTATTGAATGAAATGCTTAAATTATAATACTAATATGTTTTACTTCATAAAGACTACGAAATTATTGATAAACTACAATAACAATTTCAATCCTATAGCTCTGTATCTAGGTAAACATCAGATTAGAATTTAGAATGTATAACAAAAAAAAAAATACACAATGAATACCATCAAACAAGGCAATTCTAAATATTGGACACATATATCAAGCATAAGTGCGTAACATTTCCTTCTTCAAATCTTTTCATAATTATTCACAAAGAAGACAGTCACCAATAGCATTTAAAACTGGAGGTATCATATCTTTATAACAAGAAAATAGTCTTCCAGGTATTATGTTCATAACAAACTACCAAAGTTCATGTGCAACCAGCAAAACAAGCAGCTTCTTTACAAAAATAAAGGACCTCAAGAATAATCCTACCCCAAACATTTGTATCTACCATATTAAACATTAGGATCAAGTGGAAGAATTGTATGGGCCGTGAGCGTAAAACAGGTCATAAGAAAACATATACATACTCTTTGTTGTCAAGCTTAACCTCAGTTCCCCCATACTCAGGCAAAAGAACAGTGTCACCTTCATTTACAGCAACTGGAATTAGCTTCCCATCCTTACTATGAATGCCAGGGCCAACAGCAATAACTTTTCCGGAATTCAGCTAAAAAACAAACATGTAGAAATACATTAACTTGGAAGATCAAGAATGTAACAGAAAAAAGGTGATTTGCAGACATAAATCGTCACTTATATCACTCTAACAAAATTGAAACACTAACTTGGAAAAGACTTTGAAATAAATAAATAAAAGTTCCAAATCTTTCACATTTAAATGGTTATTAGGAAGATGCTAAGGCATTATCTACAAAACAACATGAACACAACCCAAGGACTAATCCCCAAAAATATGTACAGCATGCATCAGCTTAATTAGTACCCATCTGGGTACGATGTCATATCACAGTATCAAATACAGAAAATTGGACAACTTGGATACACCTAAAGGATAAAAAAATGTTCAAATGGAATAAGTAAAATAGATAAAACTCAAGGAAATATGAAATTTTGATATGAAAAGCGAAGACCCAAAAAAGAAATTGAAAAGGGTATGAATGAAGAGGGTTGGGAGAGTTAACCTTGGAGGATTTCTCCGGTAACAAAATGCCAGCGTTGTTCTTTGATGGAGGCACGATTTTCTCCACCAAAATACGATTGAAGAGTGGAATCAAACGCTTTGCCATTTGGAACACACGAGACGACACAACAGAGGAGTGAAAGAACGGAACACCGAGAGCTCCCTGTTGAAAAATTTGAGGTCACTTGTTAGGGTTTTACAAAGGTTTATGTTCCTCTTTAAATTTTCATTTTATATTTATTTTTATTAATACAAAAAGGGGTTCTAGAATCTTCTCTCCTCCTCCTACATTTATTTTTCTTTTTATTTTCACTAAGGTCCATGTGAAGTCTGAAATATGAATGAATCCAGAAAATAAAACAGAAAAACATCAATATGAGAAAACTAGTGGTTCTTTGGTATAATAAGGTAAAACTAACAATGTTTTTGAAACTTTGAAATTGGATTAGTTATTAAACCGGATAAAGTAGTAGTTAAAAATTCAAGAATTTATCTGCGATTTGAACTTGTTTTAATAAATATAATATTATTAAATAAATAATACCATAATTTTATATACTAAAAATATTTTTGTATTTGATTTATCATATTCAAAATAAAATATATCATAATAATTATACTAATTAATAAATTTCTGTAATATCCATTAATAATAGAAAAATTGCATAAAAAACCGACAAATTAATATAATATCAAATTATAAGAAAATAAAAAAAATGATATAAAAGACAAAATTATATTTTACAAAAAATTGATAAAATAGTTCATGGCAATTTTTAAATACTACTAATATAATTTTTCTTTATGTTAAAATTTTAAATTAAATATGAAAAATTAAAATATTTTTTTCTTTTAAACCACTGGCTCAATGCATTGGTTTTCATAGAGTGAAAATTTCTAGTTTTGTACAATGACATGATATTAGTTGTTTAATTGAAAATAAACAGGGAATACAAAATAAAAAAAATATTGTTATCATCGTTTATTAATTATTAGTTTTATTAATGGTTTTATTATTAAAATATTTATTATTTAAATTTTTAAATTGGAATCTTATTTAACTACATCAGTCTAGTACTATATTTGCCATTTCTTTCTTTCTTTTACTAAAAAAAATTGTAATCTTATAAAAATAAAAGATATTTCGTCTTTCAACTTTCCACATTATGTTTATTTTAGAGAAAAATTGCTGCAAATTTATAATTATAATATAATTTTAAGAAAAATTATTGAAATGAACAAGTTTTAGAAAATGTATGCATAAGACACTACAAGAAAATTATTAAATAAAAATTAATTTTAGAGATAAAAATAATTATTTGTTATATTGACTAAATTATATATTATTATTTTTTATAAAAATGTTTTCATGTTAGACATTATTATGCAACTTGACATCTCAGCTAGACTGACACATCAAGTAACAACAATCATCTATCATCACATGAAAAAAGTATGGGAGATTTAGGCAAAACCTATATGTTAACAAAAACAATACATAAGTAGACTATACCTATTCATAAAGAATTCTAAAAATAGACTAGATGGAAGCCTGTTATACCAATGAAATGATTCTCTATGAATAAATAATAAATTAGTCAACTTATCAGCACACACATTCCCTTCACGAAAAATATGAGTAACCCTAAACCTGATTTTCCCACAGTAATTAAGACAAGTATTTCATCGATTTCGAAGCATCCAAGGAACATTTGTCCTAGCAATAAACGCAACACAAACCAAAGCAGAATCATATTCCAACCAAGCATTAGTAAGCCCCATCTTTTGAGCTTCCTCCATAGCATGTATAACCCCATAAAACTCAGCAACCAGAGCAGTCTGAACTTCAAGGAACGCAGAGAAAGCTCCAATAAATTCTCCCGTACTCCTACAGTAAATACTTCCACAAGTAGCAAGACCATAATATCCCCTAGAAGTCCCATCAGTGTTAATTTTAACCCAACCTAGTGAGAGAAACTCCCATCTCACAGGAAGAGGACGAAAATTTTTACCAATACAAGTATTAATACCAAAAAACTTAATCACGTTGAAATCCAACATATCATTTTTCATATAAGCTTTATACAAGTTACCCACCAGACAAGTTAAATCTTTATAACTGAAATAGCCCGATAAACCTCAATCCTATCCTGAAAACGAGCAAAATTCCTCATACGCCATGTCATCCAAATAGAAAAAGTTATCACAACAAGCTTAATCAATATAACCAAAGGACTACCATCACTCTTAATAAAAGAAAGAAGATCATCCTTATTAGAGAAATGAGAAGTAGGAAAAATCTCTAGAACCCAACTCCAAATACCCAAAGCATTAGAGCATTAAAAAAAATAAATGCAGAATAGATTCCTCGTGCTTTTCACAAAGCGTACACATAGAACAAATATGCAAACTTTTATTCTGAATATACTAAGTTGTAGGAAGTCGCCCATGAAAAACTTTTCAAAGTAAAAGAGATTTGGAAGACGGAATAAATGAAGACCAAATTAATTTACCCCAACCACCAGGAACTTCTGGTTCCAAGAAGAAAGTCCAAGCCAATTTAAAAACGACTAAACTCATTTACTCCAATTAGGAATATCATGTTCCGCCCTGACCATGATATGACTAAAAAGATGAGGCATCTCCTGTAAAGAAAATGGAATATTCCAATCACAACCTGTCCAAAATTGAGAAACCGTATCCGAAATGCTAGAACCATAAGATATCACTGCAATATGTGCTAAAGAAGTAGTATAACACCATTTATTATTCCAGAAATTAATAAAAGAACCTGTACCGACAGTCTAAGAAGTATAATCAAGTATAGTAGAATAAAACTGCTTAATTCTAGGCCAAACAGATGAGGATCTATAAACCATCCGAAGCTCGTATTTTGATTTAAGAACCCTAACTTTCAAGAGCAAAGACCAAGGCCTATTACTATAAGCAAAGTTCCAAGCAAGCTTAAGAAGATAAGCATTATTTTCATGATGAAGGTTAATAATTTTCAAACCGCCATTCTCAAAAGGAGAATAAAGCGTAGTCCAATTAATAGTAGTTATGCCTTTTATCAGAATATCTCCAGTCCAAATAAAATTTCTACACCACTGCTCAACTTGCTTAAGAAGAGAAGCAGGTCATTTATACAAATTAAAACTATAAGCTAGAAGGCTTGTAATCACCGTATAGACCAACTGAATCCGACCCATCATGCTAAGAGATTTACCTTTCCAAGAAGCTAGCTTCAGTTTGACTTTATCAACCAAAGGTTGAAGAAACCGACCCTTTGGAGCACCAACAAAACTCCTAAATAAATGAAAGGCAAACAACCATGACTACAAAAAAGAATGCGTTGAATTTTGGTGACAAATCTTGCAGAATTATCCATGGTGAAAAAACTACTCTTAGAATTATTAACATATTGACCCGAAAAATCACCATATGTTTTAACTACTCAAATTCCTAAGAGACTTATTATTAACCCTACAGAAAACAAAAATGTCATCTGCATATAGAGTATGAGAGAGAGTGAGAAAACCTGACAGGCTAGTCATATGTAGAATCTTCTTATCATTCACAAGCTTAGAGAGACCTCTACTAAGAACTTTCTCTGCAAAACATAAAAGTAGAGGAGACAAAGGATCACCTTATCTAACACCTCTACTACAAGGAAAAAATCCCATCAAATTCCCATTTACTCTGATTGAAAGCATAGTTGAATGAAGAATAATACTAATCCAACAAACAAACGAGGGGTGAAAACCAAGGCGTGACAAAACTAATAGTAAAAACTTCCAACTCGGAATGTCAAAGGCTTTATGAATATCAACATTGTAAGCCACATTACCTCCTCAAACTTTTTTAGAAAGCATGTTAATAGCTTCAGAAGCAATACCAATACAATCCTGATTATGTCTGCCCTGCACAAACCCATACTGATTAGGACAAATTATTCTAGCAGCCACAAGAGCAAGTCGATCTGCCAGAATCTTGAAAATAATCTTAAATTTAAAATTAGCAACAACAATTGGTATGTAATCTTTAATGGATTCAGCATCCTGAATCTTAG
>Ga0123342_1004473_pt1 | contig 21312 bp, 15 predicted proteins | sample Turbeawhitnodule_FD_89960 | JGI IMG/M metagenome (GOLD analysis project Ga0123342, IMG submission 89960) | Root nodule microbial communities of legume samples collected from Mexico - Turtle bean Mexico white nodule | ecosystem: Host-associated > Plants > Roots > Nodule | place: Mexico: Nepantla...
AAGCACCCCTAATGGGCCTCCATGTAACATGTACAAGGCTTTCTCTCTTCCATCCGTGGCTTCATCCAATTGGGCGTGAATGTGCTTAGCCATTGACCTTGTAATAGGGCCTAGACGGTCTAGCTCTCCTCCTAGACGCTCCATGTGTAGCCTTCCCTCATCACGTCCTAGACGCTCCTTCCTTGAGTCTAGACGTTCATCACGGTCTAGCTTTGGGTCTTGGCTTCCATGGTGAGATGTGCTTGGCCCTCCTCCATCAATGGCCATATGCCATCGGTGGATGTTTTCCAGTACTTCTTTGAAGCGAAGAACCCATGAAAGAAGTTGTGGATGAGCTTCAATGGAGTTGCTGGGAGAGTTCTTCTAACTCTCTTTCAACAATCTTACAAGGGCTTCAAAGGGAAGTTTTTTAAGATAGGGTGCTGCAAATTCGATCCCACTTTGCTGGATGGGTTTCCACTTTATTGGGTGGAGAAACCGAGGCCCAAGAAACCTAGGTATCTAGAGGACCTAACCCCGCATGATCGAGAAACATGCGAGTTCTTCTCCAGCTTGGGGGTGGTGTTTAGCACTGCTGAGTTGATCAAGCTCGAGTACAACCCTAGGCCCTTTAAGGTTTACATTGGTATTCCCCTTTCCTCTACCTTTACTTGTCTCTACTTGCACGTTGCGTTGGTTTATCTTCTTATGTATTGTTATTTTCTTATGCAAAGATGGTGCTAAATACCGAGAAGAGGAAGCAGCTAGCTAAAGTGGCCTTTCAACGCAAGGTTGCTCCTGGACCTTCTGTTGCCGATGCCTCTGCTGCGGCTGCTTCTGCCCCAGACCCTTCTGCTCCAGCCACTGTAGATCATAGGCAAAAGGGAGTAGCTGAGGCAACTGCCTCTGAGGATGAGGATATTTGTCCAAGCCTCGTCTTTAAGAGGAAAAGGAACGCGGATGTTGCGGTTCCAGCGAACTCAGCTTCGGACGACCGCGCCCCCTTCTTTAGGGAAAACCATCCAAGTGCCTCTTCTCCTCGTGACATCGTGGTTCATGAAGGTGAGGGGGAGAGTGCCTCTGAGGTGATCAGGGTGCGCCTTCTGCTACTGACCTGCCCACCTTCCTCCAATGGGCCCTTCAATCCTTCCAAGATCGGGAGAGGATGGAGAGCATGGGCGAAGACCCCCTGCAAGAGCATGCAACCAAATGCCTTGAGGACTTCCTTGTTTCCTCTAGCCTCAACCTGACCAAAATGCAGGAGCTGAAGGAGGCTGTTAGCCAACATGCACTTCAGATCAAGGAGCTCAAACATCGCGAAACCGCTTTGTATCTAGAGGTGTCAAATCTTCGCCAAACTGATAAGGAGACCAAGAGGCTTCTGTTTGAGAAGTCCCAGGAATCTCTAGGAACTTACTCAAAGAATTTGACTCTCTGAACTGAGATCGTTGGCTTGCAGGAGAAGACAGAAGAGTCGTAGGCTAAGATGGCTAGGCTCGAGGAAAGGTGAACCCAGCAGGAGATACGGCTTGGCCTGTTGGAGGAAGAGCTAGCCCGCAAGGACAAACTCTTCAAACAGACCAAGGAGGAGTTGACCAACGATGTTGACAATGCCTATGCCGCAGGGTTTGAGGATGCCATGGCCTAGGTTGCCTGCGTGCACCTTGGGGTGGATCTTTCTCAAACCGGCTTGTCCAAGAAGATTATTGATGGGCTGCTGATCAATGCTAAGGAGTGACTCTTTCTGTTATAATTATTTAGCTGCTTGATGAACAATTGTCATTTGTATATATGTATACCTGCTTTCTCTTAAACTGCTCCTCTTTATTGTTAGCTGTTTTGCATGTCTTGCTTAGTCTAACAACGCTTTAGGGCCTTTCTGACTTAGGTAGCACGCTTCTTTTCCTTTCACTCTACCTTAATCTTTCTTCGTCGTCTTAGGGTAGAGGCAGTGCTTATATGAACTCTTACTTCGCCATATCCTTTGCCAAATAAAGGTAAGGGAGATGCTGCTCTCGACCTTGGCTCATAAGGTCAAGGGAGATCTTTAACTAGGTACTGCGCTGTTCTCGACCTTGTCTTACAAGATAAGAGAAATCTGTAACTAGGAACCATACTATTCTCGACCTTGTCTTACAAGATAAGGGAGAGGTTCACTTAGCTAGACTCTACCTTTCCACATAGGGATAAGGGAGACGTATAACTGGAAACCATACTAACCTTGCCTTATGGGACAAGGAAGAGGTTCCTCTCTCTGACCTCATCCTGACCGTGTAGAGGCAGGGGAGGATTTTAACTGGTAACTGTTATGTTCTCGACCTTGGCATTCCCACGCAAGAGGGAGGCTCACTAAGAACCATACTATTCCCATTCTTGATGTTTCTAACCCAAAGGAGATGTTTACTTTGTTTACTGACCTCGCCCTTGCCGTATAGAGGCAAGGGAGGATTTCTACTGCGAACCTTCTATCTCGACCTTGGCGTTCCCACGCAAGAGGGAGGCTCACTAGGAACCATACTGTTCCCAATCTTGGTGTTTCTAACCTAAGGGAGAGGTCCATTAACTGATCTTGTCCTCGCCGTCTAGGGCAAAAGAGGATTTTTACTGGAACCTTCTGCCTCGACCTTGGCGTTCCCATGCAAGAGGGAGGCTCATGAAGAACCATACTATTCCCAATCTTGGTGTTTCTAACCCAAGGGAGAGGTTCATTAACTGCACTTTACAAAATACTTACAAGTATATCTCTTTAACTAAATAACTGAAATTTTATTGGGTGACCTCGTTAAAAAACCCTTATAAGGGAAAAAAAGTGTCCCCTAAAAAGTGTGTACAATGCAATAACTTAACTGAAATAAAACTTAAGGTTGGTCGCGTTCCACTAATAGCTTTGCCACACTCGTGACAAAGTTTGAGGCTCGGTTCGCCACCAGCAGGCCACATCACCGGACCTCCATCGCCCTGGTAGGCATCCGCTAGAAGAAGGGAGAGTCACTGAGAACCTTTGTTGATAGGTTCAGCAAAGTGGCAATGAGCATCCGGAACCTCAGCTTGGACGTTGCCATGCATCACATGCTGATAGCCCTACGCCCAGGACCTTTTGCTCATAACTTGTGCATGCAGCCGACCGACAGCCTGGACTAGCTGAGGAAGAGAACTGCTAAGTATATGTAGCTGGAGGAACTCAGGGAGTTTTGTAACCAAGCCCGTGCCGAGGCTATTGGAGAGAAGAACAAGGAAGAGAAGGACCTAGAGGGGTGATCAAGCTAGCGAGGTGACAGGCGCAAAGAAAATAGAGATCGACCAATCGATTCTTGAGATACACACCCCTGACGGCCGAGAGGGGAAGAATTCTGGACGAGGCACTCAACGCCGAGTTGATCCCTCCTCCCAGAAAAGTGGCCAGCCAAAAAAATGTCGACCGAAGGAAGCAGTGTCGGTACCATCAAAACAGTGGACACTCCACTGAGGAATGCTAGGCCTTGAAGGACAAGATTGAGGAACTCATCCAGGCCGAACACCTGCCCCGATTCGTCAGAAATGGTCGAGATGAGAGGCGCTCACCTCGTAGGGAGGAGCCCTCCAAAATAACGAGATCACCTCCACGAGGCCGGGACGACCGAAATCGCAGGGACGACCGTCGGTCTCGGAGAGACGACCCTCCCCGCAGGACGATCCTTCCAGGGAGGCCGAAGGGAGAGGTAATCGAGAGGTCATCAACACCATAGTCGGAGGAGGAAGCATCAACAATGCCCGAAAGAAACACCTGCGGGCGGTGCACCAGGTGAATGCTGTGACGTTCCGACCGTGGATGCCACCCATCATCTTCACAGATGAAGATTTCAAAGGCGTGGATTACCACCAGGACAACCCCATGGTCATATCGGTCGATATAGACCGATTCACCATCAGGAAGACCCTTGTGGACAAAGGGAGTTAAATAGACATCTTCTACTGGAAAATGTTTAAAGCCATGAGGCCGAGATTGTGCCCTACGAAGACCATGTAGTCGGATTCTCGTGTGAGAGGGTGGGTACCAAGGGCTACATTGATCTCGTATCTGGTCATCGATGCCAATATCTCCTACAACATCCTCCTCGGCCGACTATCCATCAACCGACTGATGGCCATCGAAGACGGGGGATATTCTCACGGTCCACGTGGACTAGAAGGAGGCACGAGAGTGTTATGCCGAAAGCCTCCGAGTGAAGCCCTTAGGGAACGACATATCTCCCAAGAGAAAGTCCTCTCGAAAGGACCGCTCACCCGGGAGGCCTGACCGATGTCAGTTGAGCCAACCGTCGCGTTGGTAGACCTAGACCCCCGGGCGATCGAGGACAGACTGGAGGCGAGGGAAAAGTTGAGGAGAGTACCCCTCCTAGATGAAGAACACAATACTGCTGTGGGGACGACCATGGCAGCGGCTGAGGCTGAGATAATGCACGCCGCGCTAAAGAAGAACGTAAATCTGTTTGCGTGGACACTGGCTGACATGCCGTGAGTAAGCCCAAACATCATCATTCATAAAATGTCAATATTTAAAGAAACCCGACCGATCTCCCTAAAGAAGAGGGACCTAGGCGATGAAAAACGCCTAACAGCGAAAGCAGAGGCTGAGAAGCTTCTGTCGACCGGGTTCATACGGGAGGCCCAGTACACGACTTGGCTGGCCAATGTCGTCATGGTCACCAAGCCGAACGACAACTGGAGGATGTGCGTCGACTACAGAAACCTCAACAGCGCATGTCCGAAAGACTCCTACCCCCTACCTAACATCGAAGGCCTGGTGGACGGGGTGGCCGACCATAAAATCTTGAGCTTCCTGGACGCTTATTTTGGCTATAACCAGATAAGTATGCACCCCAAAGACAAGGAGAAGACGACTTTCATGACGACCAACGCCAACTACTACTATGAGGTCATGCCGTTCGGCTTCAAGAACTCAGGGGCGACCTACCAGCGCCTCATGGACAAGATCTTCGAAGGGTTGATCGGCTGATGTGTAGAGGTATACGTGGACGACATAGTGGTGAAGTCCGACTCTTCCGACCATCACGTTGAGGACCTCCAATAGGTGTTCAAGGCCCTCAGAGGGGCCAACATGAAGCTCAACCCCGAGAAGTGCACATTTGGGGTTAAGGGAGGGAAGTTCCTGAGCTTCATGCTCACCCATACGGGGATAGAGGCCAACCCCGACAAATGCCAAGCCATAGTCGGCATGAGAAGTCGCAAAACATGAAAGAGGTGCAACAACTCCTAGGGCGCCTGACAACCCTCTGAAGATTCGTCGCTCGACTGGCCGAGAGGACAAAACCGATGGTCCAGATACATCGGAAGGCCTACAAGTTCAGCTGGGACGATAAATCTTCAAGCAATTGAAGGATTTCCTAACATCTTCATCAGATCATACAGAAGCCGAGACCCGACCAACCCATCCTGGTCTACCTATATACTTCTTCAGCCAGACGCTCCACGCGGCCGAGAGGAGATACCAGATGATCGAGAAGGTGGCGCTCGCCCTGGTCCTCACGATGAGGCAGATGTGTCCCTATTTCCAAAACCATTCAATCATTGTAAGGACCGACTACCCAATCTTTAAGATTTTGTCTAAACCAGACCTTGCAGGGAGGATGAGCGGGTGGTCGCTCGAGCTGTCCGAGTTCAACATTCGCTATCAACCACAGGGGGGCTATCAAGTCTCAGTGCCTAGCCGACTTCTCGACCGAGCTGACACCACTACCTACCCTGTCGGCCGGGTAGACACTCTATGTGGATGACTCATCCAACAAAACAGCCTGCGGAGCAAGAGTCGTCCTGGAAGGGCCGGGCGACCTCCTCCTGGAGCAAGCACTCCAATTTGGATTTAAGGCGACGAATAACCAGGCCGAGTAGAAGGCCTTGCTCGCTGGGTTAAACCTAGCCTACGACATGGGAGCACGAGAGGTTATTGTCGGTCAAGTGAAGGGAGAGTTTGAAGTGAAGGAGCCTCTACTACAACGTTACTACCATGCCGCCTGAAACAACATCGCCCGGTTGAACAAAGCACCATTGGAGCACATACCAAGGGAGGAAACCAAAAGGGCCAGCATCTTGTCTAAGCTGTCGGTCACCAAGAAGAAGAGCCACCAGAGACCAGTCATACAGATATGGTTGAGGCACCCCAGTGTGTCAGAGACCGAATGCCTTGCAATAGCCGAGGCCGAAATTGATAACTGGATGACACCCATCATCCAGTACCTAGAGGATGACACATGCAAGCTAGAATAAGAAAAAACCATGAAACAACAATGCGCCCAGTACATCATGATCAACGATGATCTATACCGAAGAGGCTACTCGGCCCCCGTACTGAAGTGCATCACCGGCAAGCAGGCCGAGTATGTCCTGACCGAGATCCATGAAGGAGTCCATGGAAACCACTCGGGCGCACGAACTATGGCCTCTAAAGTCCTGAGAGCAGGGTACTACTGGCCGACTGTCCAAGGGGACTGTGCCGAGTACGTGAAAAAATGTTCCAAATGTCAGGAGTTCGACCCCCTCCACCATGCTAAGCCGGAAGAGCTGCACAGCTTTATCTCCCCATGGCCTTTCGCCATCTGGGTCGCACCAGGAAAAGGACAGACCAAGTTCCTCTTAGTTGGAGTTGACTACTTTATGAAATGGATCGAGGCCGAGCCACTTGCATCCATCTCGGTCAAAAATGTTCAAAATTTTGTCTGGAGAAGCATCGTATGCCGGTTCGGCGTTCCGAATACAATCATTACTGACAATGGCCGACAATTTATTGATCGAAGCCTCCAGTCCTTTTACGATGACCTCGACATCAAGTCAATCACGACCTCGGTTGAGCACCCACAAACCAATGGGTAGGCCGAGGCCGCAAACAAAGTCATACTAAACAAGCTGAAGAAACACCTGGGCAAGGCAAAAGGCCGATGGACCGAGGAGCTGATAGAAGTACTCTAGGTGTATAGGTCACCACGCAGGAACACCATATAGCCTGACGTACGGGACTGAGGCGATGATCCCAGTCGAAGTGGGCGAGCCCACCATACGAAGGCAAATGTTTAACCTCACCCTAAACAAGGAAAGGCTAGCGGTCAACCTCAATTTGGTAAGTGAGCTTTGCGACAAGAGCAAGATTCGAGATGTCGCGTGCAAGCTTCGGGCGTCAAGGCAGTACAACACAAAAGTCTGATCGAGGAACTTCCAGAAGGGAGACCTCGTATGGAGGATAAGCAGCGATGCGAGAAAAAATGAAGGGAAGTTTCGTCCAACTAGGAGGGCCCTTTCCGAGTGCGAGAAGTCGCAAAGGGGGGAGCTTATCATTTAGAATGGCTTTCGGGAAAAAATTTACCAAGGACGTGGAATGCCACGCACCTTAAATTTTATTATAGCTGACTAAATAAAGTCACACACTCTTTCCTCACCCTACCAGGGAGGTTTTGCCGAGGCGTTTTTCTCAAAGTACTAGCATTGTTCTCCTGCAAATTTTCGGTTCGGTCTGGATGCAGCCTTAATCGACATACCCTATCGAGACCGATCAACTAGGTTTGGTTTGGATGAAGCCTTAACCAGCATACCCTGTCAACACCTCTCACTCGGCTTGGTCTAGATGCAGCCTTAACTGGCATACCCTGCTGATCAACTAGGGTTGGTCTGGATGAAGCCTTAACCGGCATACCCTGCCAACACCTCCCACTCGGCTCGGTCTGGATGTAGCCTTAACCAGCATACCCCGTTGAGACCGATCACCTAGGTTTGGTCTCGATGAAGCCTTAATCGACATACTCTGCCAACACCTCTCACTCGGCTCGGTTTGGATGCAGCCTTAACCGGCATACCCTGCTGAGACCGATCAACTAAGGTTGGTTTGGATGAAGCCTTAACCGACATACCCTACCAACACCTCCCACTCGAATCGATCTGGACGTAGCCTTAACCGGCATACCCTTCCAAGACCGATCACCTAGGTTTGGTCTGGATGAAGCCTTAACCGGCATACCCTGCCAACACCTCTCACTCGGCTCGGTTTGGATGAAGCCTTAACCGGCACACCCTGCCGAGACCGATCAACACACCCAAGTTACCCTTGTAACTTGACACAAGATTAAAATCAATGGATACACGATTAATGGCGACAGTGGCTGACCAATTAAGCAATCTCATTAATGGTCGACCTCCCACTCAATTTGTTCGATTAAGCAATCACATTAATGACCGACCACCCACTCAACTTGTTTGATTAAGCAATCTCATTAATGGCTGACCAAGAAAATTTGGGAATAAAATGCTCTTATTCAAATAAAGATCATAAAAAATGTAAAAAAGTATAAATTAAAAAATTAGGGATTATTTTATATATAAATTAGCAATAAATCCTCATAAGTGTCTATATTTTAATATGAAATATTACTGAAATTAGGCACTTATCACTCTCCCCAACTTAGAATCTTGCTTGTCCTCAAGCAAAGTATATGAAAATATTTGAATTTAAATATCAAACAGCTTAATTCACTAAACGACAGATCAAATTAGAAGCTTATGATGCTTCCAAATTCAAATATAGAAAAATATAAACACAATCAACTTTCAGGATCAATTCAAAACAAATAAATGACAATTAATTAAGGAATATCTTTTCATATGCTTAGAGGTAAGTGTTTCTCTCTATTTTCACTTAATCATAACAAATCACAGTTACTTTTCATTTCATCTTCAAATCACAAACATATTAGAAACATGAATCTTGAGGTCTTTCCAGGGTTGTAATGAGGTTGGGCTTCCCAAAAATATTGGTTTTTCTTAGATAACAAAATGCACATCTTAAAGAAGAAGAGCATACCTACAATTTAATTATAAAGAACATATATGTTATCTTAATAACCACTTTCTTTCGATATCACCTTTTTCCTCATTTCCTTTCTAACTTTTCATGATTTTCATAAAGATTATTTTTTCAAGAATAGGAAAAGATTCTTCCTATTTTTAACCTTTTTGAGCTTTCACAATCAAAACCAACCATTCTGTTTTTCTATATTTATTGCCCTATGTTCTCCTTTCTCAAACATGCTAAAGAGTAGGAAAATATATCATTAAATGTTAAGGTGCAATATTAAGAAACAAATTCTTGGCCGAAAGGGGATATAAAAAAATGGAACTCGAATAATATAAAGGTTGGAATTTTGCCCTGGGTTCCTAATTAAGATAAACAAATGCCTCAATCATCTTCATGCTCTTTTATGATGCAACAACAATAAAAATTAAGCAACCACAACTGTCCATTCATCAGTAAAACTCTCAAAACTGTTTAAGGTTCACACACTCACTTGGTTTAATTGGTCTCATTCCTTTTTGTTTTGTCATTCTCTGTCCTAATCAATCATCCTATTAAATTTTCATGTATCACAATTTCAACTACATTTGAATAGGGATTCAATCATATTTTCTTTTCTAACCTGTGTCTAATTTATCTCACCATTTAACATTTAAATACAAATTCCTTTTTTCCACAATTCAAAATTAATATTCTAGTTTCTTTTATTTGCGAAAAATAAACTAGAAAACAAATTAAAACAGAAATTTATTCAAGAAATTTAATTCAAGACATAAAACTAACAAAACAACAATTTTATTCAAACTATAAAATAAGCAAATAAAACAAATAACAGAAAAATAAAAAATGAAAACATAAACAGAAAAATAAAGCAAAATTTAAATAACTAAAAAGAAAAGAGAATTAAAAAGATAAAACCATATTTTTGCTCAATCTTCTCTTCCTAAGAAGTCATCCAACTCTTTGTTAAAATCGTCCTATATAGTCTTTCTTTATTTTTTGGATCTGCCCCCCTGAATAATAGAACCTGTCCCCAGGCCAAATTATATAACGTGCAAAATAATTAGGAGACATATAGGAATTGGGGTGCCTTTTAGAGAGTTTTTTTTTTGTTTGTTTTTTGCAAAAATTTCTTGCTTGAGCGAGAATTTTCTCGTTTGAGTGAGATTCTCTGCAGAAAATTCAATTTTTTAACGTTTTTCGCGCTTTAGCGAGAATGTTGGACATTTTACTTGCTTGAGCGAGAATTAGCTCGCTTGAGCGAGATAACTCCCGATAGCATCCCTCTTTTCATAAATTTCTCGCTTGAGTGAGATTAAACTCGCTTGGGCGAGACTTCCTGCAAGAAAACATTATTTTGAAAATAAAATCAACAAATTAATAAAACAATAAAAAAAATTGGACTAGGTTGCCTCCCAGTAAGCGCTCGTTTAACATCATATAGCTTGACAAAAGTTTGTTATCAAGGGGGATAATTATCTTGTTCAACCCGTGCTTTTGATATCACTTTTGTTCACCTTGAATATGGCTCTTCAACTTCAATTTTTCCGTCCATCTTTAATTCCTTGATGACCCATAATTTTTTCTTTTTCTTCCTTCCTCTACCCCTACCTGTGTTGAGCATGATAGGTTGTCCTGGACGATACTCATCTCCTTCCATTAGTTTTCCTTGATTGTTTCGGTCTCCTTTTGCCTCTAACTTTTCATGACATGTAACTTTCACCTTTGGCTTTGAGCCCTCCATCTGCTCATCATCTTTTGAAATTTCCTCTTGTCTCCCATTCTTATCTACAATACAGTTAGTTACATTATCAAAAAGATTAAATCTTACTTCTTCATCATGAGACCTTACTCTAAGTTCTCCTTTATCTACATCCACTATAACTTTAGCAGTTTTCATGAAAGGTCTGCCAAGAATTAAAGGGACCTCCTCACCTTCTTTCATGTCTAAGATAACAAAATCTACTACGAACATGAATTTGTCTACTTTTATGAGGACATCTTCTGCCACACCATAACGATGTTTCACCGTTCTGCCCGCCAATTGTAACTGTATCTTGGTGGCTTTAACCTCCAAATCACCTATCTTTCTTAACATGGTTAGTGGCATCAAATTTATACTTGACCCCAAATCCAATAAGGCATTACCCACAAATAAATCACGAATTGACACAAAAATAGTAAAACTCCCTGGATCCCTGAATTTCTTTGGCAAGTCTTTTGGGTTTAAAAAATTTCTTCCAACTTCCAGCTTTATATCTTTGTCTTGAAAACAACATATCTTCCTTCTAATTCCATCAAAGAATGTCTTTTTCTCCAGCCATCCTACAAAATAATTTTTTGGAAGCAATTTATCAGAAAATAATCTTTTCTTTTCTTTTTTTTTACATGCATAGGAGAATGGGATAAGTCTTTTGCAACTCTACTCTCTACAACTTCACATTTTTCTCCCTTTTTTTCTATTTTCTCCTTTTTCTTCCTCAACTTTCACCATCTCTCTCTTGTTCTTTTATCACCCTCAGTAGTGATGTTATTACAATGCTCCTTGGAATTGGTTATAGTGTTGGCTGAGAATTGGCCAATTTTTTCGTCTATAATTTGAGCAAGTTGTGGCATTTGTTTGGCTATCTGTCCTATCTGAGTCTCCATGCTCCTAATCGTGGCCATACTATTCTCCTGCAAACTCACAATCTTTGAAAAAACATCTTTAGCTTTACTCATCCTATCAGGGATAGATGGATAATTAAATTGATGTTGTTGTTGGAAAGACCCTTGCTTGTTGGATGAACTATAGTCTTGTTTCCACCCAAAATTCTAATTTTGATTATTTTTCCAACCTAGAGAATAATTATTGAAAAAACCACCTTGACTTCCTTGATTTCCCATATAATTTAATTTACCTCCGCTTTAAGCGAGTTGATCTGATAAGAACAATGACCATTAGGATGGTCACCTACAAAAAAAATCACACCTGGTAGGTATGTTTTGACCTTGGGATGATTGAATAGTATGCAACTTTTGGGGTAGTTTGGTCATCTGTGTAGTCAGTTGCTCAAGCTATTGTGTTAGAATTTTATTTTGAGTCAACAATGCATCTACAATATTCAACTCCAATATTCCTCTCTTTTGATGACCTTGTCTGTCATGTTGAGCTTGATAATCAGTTGTGGTCAAAGCTTCAATAATCCTTGTTGCTTGATATGCATCAACAACCATCATTGTGCCACCAGTCGCGACATCTAAGAGCATGTATCACATCTGAGACCATTAATAAATATGCTCAATTGAGCAATATCTTCAAAACATGATTTGGGCATTTTCTTAGCATCCTCTTAAATCTCATGTCACACATAAAAACTCTGCTGCTCCTTGCCTGAACATAGATATTTCAGACTTAGCTTTAATGTAATGAAAGATTGGGAAAAATCTTTGCAAAAAAATTTCCTCCACATCCTTCCATTTGGTTAAACTCTGATTAGGATGAAATATAAGACACTCATTTGCTTTCCCTGCCAAAGAAAAAGGAAATAAACGCACACACTCACACACACACACACACACATATATATATATATATATATATATATATATATATATTCCAAATCACCTGACAGAAAACCCATAGTTCCCACCAATTCATAAAAGTTAGCCAAGTGTGTATGAGGGTCCTTATGGTCCATCGTTGTGAATTGGTTGTGTTAGAATTAATGGCTTAAACAAAACGGGGAATCAATTGTTTGTCAAAAGATTTCCGCAAAGGTTGAATTAGAATGAAGCTTTATCAACAAACACAGAAGAAGCAATCAAGGAAGCCAATCAAACAATGTAAATGAAACTGTTTGCAGAATTTCAATCGGTTGAAACTTTGTTTTAATCGGTTGTTTTTGGCAATAACAAAACAAAATTAAAACAAACAGTTTATAAGGAGTGAGAGAGAGAGAGATTACACAACCAATTTACACTGGTTCACTCAACCTTCAGCTACATCCAATTCCCAGAAAAACCACTGGGTTCCACTAGTAACCAATCACAAATTACAATACACACAATCACAAAATGGTGATCTTGATACCACAAGAACCACTCACCCTCTTTGCTGAATTTACAGGAATCACAGGGCTCCTAAGATCAAACCTTGAACCAATGTACAACTACTTAGCTCTCTTCTCAAAAACAATTTCAATCTCACTGTAAATGTGTTTTCTTGTTGTTTTTGAAATACAATATTTATAGCTCTTAAAACTAGCCATTCTAGGCAGTGAATTATGAGCCAAAATAGTTTTGATCCAATTGAAAACGAATCTAACAGGTTTTGGAAAAGCTGTTATTAAATATGACAATCAACCGGTTGAAATTCGTTTTAACCGGTTGAATTGGTTTGACAGTTATTTAACCAAGCTAAGTGACAAACAACCGATTATATCGTGGTTTTAACCGGTTGTTTTTATCTTGCTTAGAAAAACACTTTTCTTTTTTAAAATAGATTGAACCAGCTTGTGCAAGGGACTAGGAATGATCTTTACAAGAATTCTAAACAACCTATACTAAGCTCAAACCAAAAGCAGCACAACTTCAACCTTCACACAGATTTGAATCATCAAAGGTCCCATGTTCTACAATCTCCCCCTATTTGATGGAGATAAATCCTTAGGATTCTTGTTGGAATGTTCTTGTTTAGAATCTTGTATAACTTGCATTCACAAGCAAACATAGAAATATTGGATAATCTATTCCAGATAATCAGGCACCACAAACTAGTTTCCACCAGGTGATTTCCAGTGAGGAACATCAACCAAATCAATGTGAGAAGCCAATCAAAGCATAGGTGTAGCACAGAAAAACAATCGGTTATTTCACAGGCATAATCGGTTAAAATTTGTATCAGAGTTTCATTTTAAATCAAAAACTAGTTATAGCAGTTATAACAATGTTCAAAAATAGAAAATAGGTGCAGATATTAGAATATTACATCCCAAACATTTCTCCCCATATTTGTCTTCACAAATAGACAGAAAGAAGAATTTTAAAAAACATCATAAAAGATAGAAAAAATTGTTTAGAAACATAAACCAACAATTTAAATGAAGGACTTCAGCTTCCTTCAATCATTCCTGCCATATTGTAGATCCAGAAGTTGGTTATGAACTTCTTCAATCTGCTCAGCCAAGGTTTGGAACCTTGAATCCATATGGTGAAACCTTGATTCACACAATCATGAAGATTTCTCTGGTTTTCAGCAAAGGTGTCCATTCGGTTTACCATTAGCCTCTCAAAAGGAGACATTGAAGTCATCCTTTCTCCTATGTGATCATCACTAGGACCAACTTCATGAGTCTCAGTAGCATGTTCCTCTTGGTTTGTTGCAGCTTCAGGTTCTTCTCCATCATTAGTTCCACTAGGTCCAGCTTGGTCACCATCCTTGCTTACCCATCTCCCACCAATCTTGATAAACCCCATCTTGCTTAAGGATCTACTATTGATCTCACTTGAAGGCTTTATAATTAAGCCAGTCTTCTTCAATATCTACTTCAAAATAATGTAGAAATTTAGAAATCAATATGGCATAGTGGAAGTCACTTAACCTTATATCCTTTTGCATATGGTCTTTGATGATGTGAATCCGATTAAGCTTCACTTTGTTCATGATGCAGTAGATTAACAACAAGTCTTCTTCAGAGAGTGTAGAATGATTGCTCCCCCTTGGTGTGATAATCCATGACACAATGAAGGCAATGAGCCTTTCATCAAGTTTCAGCCCTCCAACAGAAAAGCTTTTTACCTTTAAGAGGGGGTTCTTGAGACAATTCTTCTAGAATTGCATCTTGTTGAACTCTTTTATCACCCCAAGATTGCCTTTGTTAATCCTTACTCCAGAAAACTTTAGCCCAGTTATGGTAGCCCACACATCATTGGTGATTACAATGTCTACCCCCTTCACATGAGAGTTAAAAATGTCACCATTAAATTGAAGGTTGGTGTAGAATACCTTCACCAAATCTGGGTAGATGTTTCTAGAAAGCTCAAGGAACCTCTTCAGCCTTTGCTCCTTTAGAAGACTTCTCCTTTTGTTGCTTCATCCATATGAAAGAGACAAGTTTTGGAGTGTTAATTATCTTCCTACTGGTTTCATGTAGGTACTTGTATATCAATTCTGATTCTCCTGAGAACCAATCTTCTAGCTTTCCACCACTCCTTACAACCTTTGTTTTCATTCTCTTAGAGGATGGAGGAGTTAATGCCATAGTTCAGGTAGAGAAAGATGAGAGTACACTACAAAAACAAGCTTAGAGCATAGAGAAAAAGGAAGAAAAACAGGTTGTTCTTTGTGAAAATAACAACTAATAGCTTCACATATATAGTCACAACAGTTAGTCAAAGTTGGCATTTAGAGGGTTGTTTTCAAACAGAAAAAAAAGAATCAAAACAGAACCATAAAGCAGTTCTGTCAGTCATAAAAAAAAGGTACATAAAACACATACTGATTTGACCACACTTTAAAAGCAGTTTTAATTTCCAAGATTTAGAGGAATATATTCCATGAAGAGTAGTTATTGTAGAGGAAATTTGTATTCAAGGTTGTAATTAAAGCATTGTTGACCACACACGTCACTAGGTTTGAACAGAAAATCAGTTTAAAGCACATTGAATCAAAAAACAATGAGAATTGAATTTTATTTTTCATATCTTCTTATTCTTTCAAAGTATTGAAAAATGGGAGTATTTTTTTTTCCTAGGTTCTCAAACCAAAGAACCTTCCTTGGGAGAGTACCTCTCGAGTTTCATTCTTAGAACTTGGGGAAATGTTTTTGTTAAGTCTTCCATTATGTTCAAAGGATGCTTCCATCAATAGAGCTCCTCTAGCTATAAATATGAATTGAACTTGCATATTAGTTTTCCTTCTTGTTCTTCAAAGTCACTTAAATTTTGGGAGTATTCTTCTCCTAGGTTCTCCTCCAAGGAACCTTCCTTATAAACATGTACCTCTTTAGTTTCTCTCTTCAAACTTGGGGAAACATTTGAATTTCTTTATGAGTATTTCGTTAGCGCTAGAAGGGTGCTTACAACGACGCCACACCAGGACCTTCTCTAATCCAAAATTTCCATTTAAAGCTTCTTGTTCCTTTTCTTGCCTAACTTTCATTTGTCAAAGCTTTCTTCTAAATGGAAAGGAACCGTTTTCAATTTGTGTACCATTTAATTCTCTTAGTTTTCTTCCTTAATGTCATCTTCTGGCATAACTTTGATTAAGTTGGTAAGATATCTCTTGATGATTTTCAATCAATGTTGTTTCCTTGTTCTCCCACTATTGAATTTATCGATGAGGCCTAATCAGACATTTGATTTCTCCATTGACATGCACAACACAATCTAGTCCCATTGTGATTTTCTTATTCTATTATGAGTTAGTAAGTCACTGATTCTAATTGGTTTATTCATCATGGTTGTTGTTCCGATTGGGATTTTGATACAAATGTAAATGTAATCAATTTGTTCCCAGATTTTAGTCTTTTTATCTATCATCGTTATCATCCCCAACATGGCCAACACTTCACGAAAGCATGATATGCTCCACAAGGATATTGGAATGTCTTTAAATTTTACCCAAACCAACTTGTTTCCTTCCATAAAATTGGTAAACTATGGTGTTATTACATAAAAAAATGTTTTGAACCATTTTCCATTGTTTCGAACCATTTTGCATTTTCCATCGTTGTTCTCACTTTTATTGTGTGTACATAACTGAAGCCTTTTTCCATTTTTCTCCAAACTTTGTTCACTACAATAGAAAACGCCTTTTTCGTTGCAAAAAATGGATGCAAACCACGAAAAATCGATGAAAAAATGCCATCGGCCATGAAGCTGACGAGAAAAGCTTGGGTCAGTGAGAGCGATGCAAATTGTGTGAGACAAACCGACATGAGACAGACATGAATATCATTGGCCTAGCTAACGTAAACAGGGACGAATTATCATTGACCAGACCGACATAGATGTATCAAAAATACCATTATGGATAAGCCAAGTCGACGCAAAAGAAATAAACAAAAGTGAAATCAAAATTTGTGTTGGTTAGGTCAATGCAAAATTGAAAAACAAAAAAGATTAAAAATGATTTGCGTGGGCTTGGCCTACGCATATAAACAGAAAAAAAAATATCATTTTTTTATTTTTATAGCCATTTTCATCTGTAAAAACTTTCACAAAAACCATCCAAATCAAAAAACCATCCACAATAGAAAAACCATCCACAACAGAAAAACAATCCAGATAATTTCAACCATCCAAATCATTCAAATATTCATATAATTTTAAATCAAACTAAATATTAATGTACAAAATAGAACTTAGCATATAAAATAAACCATAAAATAAAATTGTAATTTAAAAATTAACCAAAAGTAATATAACTTGAAATGTACCATAATACAATTATATAAAAATAGTACAAATAAAAATATAAAATGTGTTCCATGAAGTAGAAATAACATTGATTTGATCCATAAAAACTTGTAAAAGAAATACAAACAATGTGAATAACTAAAATATTTAGTATACAATAAAACTGTGAAATAATTAAACTTACAGTTTGGGATGCACTTTAAGGAAGGGCTTGGTCACCATGCTCTAAAGCATACTAGTGGAGGAATTAACTTGTACTAGTGGAAGCATTGCCACGTTGTTGCAACACCGTGACAAGTTTTTCCTTTATTTCCTTCATTTCGTCCTCCAAATATGCATACTTCTTACCCCCACATACTAACTTTTGCATGAAGCTGTTGATTTTCAGTCAACTGATTAGATTGAGAAGCACCGGATCTAGATTGGGAAGCAAAGGAGAGTTGAGTGAAGGAAGAGACTCCTTGGTGGAAGCTTCTAGCCAAGTCTGTTGTACCATAAACTTGACCTCTACTCTTTCCTCTAGCAGTTTCCTTCCCAGCTTAAAGCTTTGTTGCTGGATTAACTTGATAGACATCAATGCTCGAGTCCTGAGAACTACTTACTTGAAGGGTCCTAAAGCACTCATGATAGTTTTCCTACACAGGTCATTAGGAGATGGAAATGTTAGGAAATTAAAATAAAATTTTTAAAAAACTTAAAATAATAACTTACAAAAATTTCACGAGCACGAATATCAACCCAATCCCACTTCTTGTTTGTGTGGGTGGAATAAATAGTTCATCAGGTTCGGGGAGACGACCATATTGACGTTCCTATTAATGTTGTACAATCAAAAGCAATATATGTTGCAAAAGTAAAATGAATTACATGTAAGAAAGTGTACTTACCAAGGTCACTACAATATCTAAATGTGATTTTCGACCTGTGGAGTGTAATGTTCCATCACGAGCTGAAGTCATATTCACTTTATTTTGAATTGATTTTTCTTTGAATTTTTGGGTATCCCAATAGATCAGAAGTTCAACCCGTGCCTGTTCGCCTATCCATATAGGTCGAACAGCCTTTGCCCTAACTTTGGTCAACATGTCACAAAGTCATTTTTTGACTTTGGACTCGTAGACCTTTTTAATTTTCCACTCAATATCTACATGCTTCATTTTAGTTTTTCCATTTTGGTTGATTTGTATGAAATTGTAATTAAAAATTAAAATTACCTTAAAGTTAATCCACCATTTTAGTTTGTCCTCCTTAGTCATGGCATCACAATGATGATATGGGCCTCAAATTGAGATGGAATACAATGTCCAATGGCATCACTAGCATATGATTTGGTGTCCAACTACAATACAAACAAATCAAATTACATACATTTGTAATATGAAGATAAAAATAAAAATAAATACAAGATGACTTACCTTTTACCAAGAATTTGGATGTTGACCCTATCAGTAGGGTCACACTAGACATCGTCACGGGGGAGATTGTGCTCTGACGCACTAGCGACACCATGCCCAACAAGGCCCTACACAAAGGCAATAATGGTCGTTTGGAAAAAAATGAGAAAATATGGTTTGGACAATGGGATAAGGAGTGACCTGCACAAAAGTACCAAGGATGGACTGTCCAAATGAAGCTTGGGTGGGCTAGAGTGGGGAACTCCAAGTCTGGTGGAGTGGTGCAGGGACAATGTCATGGTAGTCAGAACAAAAAATGATGGCTCTTGTGGTAGTGGAATACAATAAGGGTGTGAAAACAATGAAATATGTGCGAGATGAGGTGATATAGTGGAGTGGAGGTAAGCATACCGAAATTGTTGATAGCCGGAGGAGGAAGGGGTGGAGGAAGACGAGCTAAAAGATGGTGTCGAGGAATAGGATGAAAGATGTGGACTACCAATATCAGACGATAGTAAAAGACCGAAATAAGGGATATTTCCTAGGTCTATAACTAGCTAATAGCCACACCTAACAATGGAACCATCCCTCCCTCTAGTCCTAACCATTTTTCATGAAAAAAAATATCCGTTGATAATATTAGTATAATTATCTAATAATGATATGTTTGTTTATAGTTAATTGAAAGTAATATATGTTAGTCGTCATTGTTATCAAACTCTGAATCATTGTGATTTTCCTAATAATTTTCATTTAAGAGGCTTCTTCATCGTCATGCTTATATGGTTAAATATCATCATCATCATCAAGTACTTCGACATTAGTTGTGTCAGCGAAACGTTCTAAATGTTCAATTCTTGTAACTGGTAAGACATTAGACGTCTCATCGACTTGATACGACAATTCATCGTTGATGTTGTCAACTTGCACATGTCCTTGGGGTTTTGTTTTAATTGAACACACCATCCACGAAGGTTTTTACATATGTTTGGGTAACTGATATAATAAACTTGTCTGACCTTCAGTGGAAGAATGAATGGATCATAGGGTCCATATCTTCCACTTAACTTGATTTCAAATAGATTATATTAAGAATGAAATTTAGTCCCAAGATTAATTGTAGGATCAAATCATTCACAGTAGAATAGTGGGATCTTCTTATTCAGAGCAACATACTCCAATTCATATAAATAATGAATTATACCGTAAAAGTCATCTTCCCCTCCGTCAGTGACACCTTTAACATACAAGCCACTATTTGTTATTTTCTTACCATCAAACCATGTCTTTGTATAAAACTTATATCCATTAACGAAGTACATATTCCATGATGTTGTCTTTGAATTAGGTCCCCAAAAAGGTCCCTTCAAGTTTGGGTCGACTACATTCCTTTCATCATAAACATGTATTGTAGTGATAAGAGAACATTACATTTTTTATGAAATTTTGACTAAATAAGAAGCATGTATGGGTTTAGGTTACACTTACGTAGGTCTTGAACCATTCGGGAAAATTATTATGTATGACTATTGAAGCGTCTTCGTCATTGATTGAGTACACTTGTAAGAACAATCTTCAAATGTTATTAAAGTAGTTAGCAAACTACACAACATACAATAATTTAATTCAAATTATGTTCAATTAAACTTACTCAAGAAATAGTTTGACCTCATCACAATTGATGAGAACATGAACATGGGCAAAATGGTGTTCTTTATCATTGAACCAATAGTCTTTGCTAGAACCACTTGGGCGTCCACATTTATTCAAAACCAACAATTTGTATTGGTCTTCCTCATTTGTATTTGTTCGAGGATTATTTTTCAAGCTTCTATTTGACAACAAGATGACACGTTTGAAGTAATGAGAGAAAAAATATGTTATCTCTCAGTGTAGGTAGAATGCACATATTGATCCTTCTACTCGGGCCAAATTACCCAACAATCTCTTTACATCTCCCATCTCCCATAGAGGCCTAGAGGTTGTTCAGATAGAAGTATCTTTTCAACTTTATTATTTTTTTCAAATTTTTCTTTCTTCTGAATGACCTTGTGGGAAGGAGCACTCTTCTCCCATGCCTCGACATTGCCCTTAAGGACTTTCTCTTGATTTTCTAATAGTTTTTTATTTTTCTTATTTTCTATTTTTTGTTTCATTTGTACTTGGTCCTTTACCACTTGTGAGGGTGTTAAAGGATAAAGTACAAACTTCTTTTCCTTGTGAGTAAAAGTAATCTCGTTGGTAAGACCGTTATGGATGGTTTTCTTATAAAATTGTCATGGTCTTCCCAATAAGATATGACAGGCTTCCATGGGTACTACATCACATAAAATTTCATCTTTTATAATTTTCCATAGAAAGATTAACTTTTACCCGCTTATCTACAGTTAATTCCCCATCTTTAATTATCCATTGAAGTTTGTAAGGTTTTGGATGAGGTATTACTTGTAGATCTAGCTTTTCAACCATCCTAGTGCTACAACAATTGTAGCAAGATCCACTATCCACAATGAGAGAACAAACGTTTTCTAAAACTTTACATTTTGTGTGAAAGATGTTCTCTCTTTGTGTTTCATGGTTCATACTAGGTTGATTGTTGAGGGTTCTTCTAATCATCATTAATTCCCCCTCATAAGGATATGCTCCCTCACTTTTCTCTTTTTTCTCTTTCCCGCTAGACTCATCCTCTTGGCTACTATATTCATC
>Ga0123342_1004474_pt1 | contig 21304 bp, 13 predicted proteins | sample Turbeawhitnodule_FD_89960 | JGI IMG/M metagenome (GOLD analysis project Ga0123342, IMG submission 89960) | Root nodule microbial communities of legume samples collected from Mexico - Turtle bean Mexico white nodule | ecosystem: Host-associated > Plants > Roots > Nodule | place: Mexico: Nepantla...
AAAAAAAAAAATTTTTTTTTTTTTTTTTAAAAAAAAAAAAAAAAAAATTTTTGTCCCCCCCCCCCCCCCCCCTTCCATAACCTCCAATACTGCCAGAAATGAATAATAATGGTTTGTAAGCCAAAACAAAATGTTATTCCATTCCAACCCTCTAGGGATAGAAAGAAGCACCAAGCAATTTTCCGTTCAAAATGGTGATAGCAGGCTATCAGAACCTCTCCCACTAAATCCTATAACAGAAGTAGATAAAAGGCAAGCCAATTACATGAGATGCATCCAGGTAGCTTACAGCCTTACATGTTTAGGGTTTAGGAACCACAAAAAGAGGGGAGGAGACAAGACACAACAAATTATAAGCTAACATGCACATAACTTATTCACATTAAGTTTATCAGTTAATCCCACTCATGATCTGACATACACAATACCTCAAATGCCTTTTTGAAGAATTTCAGAAGAAGGTCCTCATATTTCTTCCTGGGTGAACCAACTCCCACAGCACTAGCATTAAAAGCAGCCATTGACTTTTGAACTGCTAGTTCGTGTGCTTCCCTTAAAGCACCCTACAAACAAGCATTACTGTTAGAAAGAAGAAGAACTATAATCATCATTTACTTTAAGCAGATAGAATTGATTACTCACTTCCTCAGGGGCTGTTGACCGCTCAAAAGAAGACATATAAACATCAGTAGCAGAATCATATGCCCGACGACACTCAGCTTCTTCAACACTCTGCAAGGCAACAACAATTGAAGTATAAAACCAATACTTTAGCAAACAAAAAAGTCAAGAACAAACGGCTTGCTGTAATATTATCACATTTTCTTTCCCATATTTTAACAAACTATTTTACAAAAATCTCTGAATGAATAATGTCATGTTTCTGCTTTTATTAACAGATAAAATATACTTGGTAAGAAGAACAAATGATATTCTTGTGGGTAAAAACTCTAAAATTACTTCAAATGTCAGATAAAAGTAATCATTCACATTAAAAGAAAGGGGATAAAAGCAGCATACAATTTAGAACAATTAATAGAAAGAAATTTCAATCAGTTGAACATTAACTTCCAGGCCAATTATGATTTATGAGCACGTAAAATGAATGATCAAAGTTTTCTCAGGCATCTTATTTCCTTGGGTGGTTAAAAATTATATTATGCAATTGCAACAAGCCACTAAAATGACATTTTATAACCAATTTGACCAAAATAAAACCTTAAACATGTCCAATGAATACTGTATCATTCTTTATGTCATACAGTTAAATTTGTTCCTCTCTAACTCAAGTAATAATTTGAACATTTAATATTAACTGTATCATTCTTTATGTCATACAGTTAAATTTGTTCCTCTCTAACTCAAGTAATAATTTGAATATTTAATATTAACCTGCCAGGAGGAAGAAATTGTAGGCACAGCACCATGGTTGAGGGCATCCAGATAAGATTCTGTTATACCAACCAAGACAGGTCCAGTCATCATAGTTGCGCCAACTTGTTTTGGCCTTGTTCTCTCAAAAACAAACTTTGTCAAGGCATCAAGCCCAGATCGAAATTCAGGCCTTAATTTTCCAAGCTGCATAACATAAAATATCAAAAAGTTAAAAGATGCAAGGAAATGACAACAAAAGAATGTCAGCAGATAGATTACTTACTGATATCTGATCCAGTCGCTGTAGATCATTTTCGTTGTTCAAAGGTCGCACAAGAGTGAAGCATTCCCTGTCTGGGAACAAAGCCCGAATGGAATCTCGAATCTGTTGTTTAATTGTCAGAAATATAATTATTCCAGGGAAAATAAAGTTCATATTTGCCATTTTCCAATGTACCTTGAAAACTTGCAAAATGTATTTTCAAAAAATTATAGTTTGTAGCTCGCAAAGACAGGAAGTAAAAGAAAAATATATTCAGAAAGTAACCAAAGCACAAAATCTAGTAGGAAAACATTCCATACCTGGAATGCCAAATCAATGAAATTTTTAACATAGAATCAAGAGTGGAAGATTAATTATGTCCTAATTGATTCAAAGTGAGAAATTACTTTCAAGCCCTGAGAATTGATGGTTTGTGCTAAAATTTTGTTAAGAATTTATAATTAAACAAGTCAGTAAAGAATAAACCTAGTCAAATATTCAGGCATTGGAGAGGCTGTAATTATAAATTTGCAAAACTATGTAAGCAAGCATTAACACAATAAATGGGGAATGACCATACATATTAGAGAAGAACATCAACAGTCGAAACAGTATTAATCACACACAAGTATGAGATTTGATGGGAGTTCCTGACTAATTTGCATTAAGAATACTTGATGAATGAACATGAAAAATGTGAACCACGCATTAGCAATGGTGTAGCAATCTTGCACAGGTCTGGACAGTTAGAGTTGAAATCTTTCCCTAGATCTCTCTTCACCATAAACAGTAGTGAGACAACTAAATTGCATTTTTGAATAACTAAAAAAGGAAGCAGAAAGGTACCTCGTTTTTAGCTCCTATATCTCTTCCACTCCCTTCAACAGGTCTCAAGGCAAGTTCCAGATAATCACGGGGTGTTATTTTTCTGTTATCTTCTGTTAGGTCCAAGTAAAAGTCCTGCCAACATGAGGGTTGACAAATTAAAGAAGTAAAAAATGAGAATATACATTACAGTTACAGTATGCTAAGATACCACCATAACTACAATATTATGACACTTTTGCTCATCATGTCGAATTGTACACAACCTACCCTTAAAAGCCAAACAAAAATTGGGGAGAACTGTCCTATCTCAGATGCGGAAGTCTTCCCTCCAGATGCTCTAACACGAATATGCTTTGTCATTTGGGTGACTAGGGAAAGACGATCCAGGGCAGCCTCATCGATACCGCCCATCTGGAAAAAAAAAAGTAGCATCAGCATTTCAATTTCAGCAAGAAACCCCCAAAAGTTGGAAAAATAAAGTTTCATGCTGTAACAGACTGAAATTGATCATGACATGTCAAGACCAAGGAATAAATGAGCATGCTAGACAGAATGTATAGGTTTGAATAGGCCGAGCCAACCTGGTTATAAATAAACATGCTAGACAAAAGAACTGCCAGTGAGAATATCTGGGTGCTGTATGTTCCCTGCGTAGTAAACAAATTGCTGAGTAAGACAAGTTAGCAATGTTTAGAACTCGACTACATACATGTGAAAAAGAATATATGATTAGAAAGCTGAAAAACTGACCGTTTGATCATAAGCATCTATTCCTTCACTGTCTAATAGCAGGAGATTATATTCTGTTCCATCAAGAGCAGTCCTTTTCAAAGGTGTACTCCACAACCAAAGCCCTTTGGTACAAGGCCGATGTGTTGATGCTACTTGAAATCCACTACTCTTTCCTAATAGCTGAAATAAAATTTTAAAGAAAAACATAAGCCCAAAATCTATATAATACATGTTATAATAACAAAATCTTGTAAAATAAGTATATTTCAAGACCAGCAGAAATAATGCCAGTGGAAACATTGAATCTCAGTTTGAAAAAAAGCAGTTTCACGTAGGCTAAAAAATATTCCGAGACATGTAAGTAAACAATCCAATGGCGCAGAAAGAAGTACCAAAGCATTTATCTTCGGCATACTCCAGAATTTGGCACCTAAATTTACAACTCTAACCAAACGGAAACAATGATCCACAAACTAATTGTTGCACACGATAAGCAAACGAGCACACACTCTCAAAATCACAAAACCACACTTTCCACTGTAGTCACTGGACTACTAGCCAATCAAGGACAGTCCCCAAACCTTCCAACTATGTTTCGAATTTCGCGTTCAAACTACGTTATAACAAAAAATCACCGCCACCACCACAAAAAAAACGGCGGTTGCCCCAAAATTAATCAAAACCAGATACGCAATAGTCAAACAAAGCGATACTGTAACATAAACACCATTACAATCAAACAATCTACGGTCATCCCACGGAACAAACATCAACGCATCAAAACCCTAATTACTAACTGCAACACTACACTCCAAAACCCTAAACTCGAACAGCGAAGAAAAATTCACTCGAATAGAATAATTACCTGATTCAAGATGAAACTCTTGCCCTGCCGCGCGCGACCGCAGACGGATACAACGCCGATTGGCTCCTTGACGAGTTGGAGCGTCGCGACGGCTTCCGGATCCATACGGAACTTCCCCTTCTCATCGCAGTAGACGAGGCGTATCGGCCTGGCGGGCCCGGTGACCGGAGACGCCGACGAGGACGACGGCGTGGCGACCGCAGAGGAGGGCGGCGAGGCGTCGGCGGCGCTATCCCTGCCTCTGTTGAAAAGCTTGAGCATCTTTCACCCTTTCTCGGGGTTCGCACTTTTTTCTTCCCTCTTTCTCCGTTTTCGTGCTTCTCTTTATGTGTGGATTTTCAGAAATTTTACTACTACTCCTATTTTTATTATTTATTGGTTTAACTTTTTCTTTTGAGACGGTTTAAAATTAGCGAGGGAAAAGAAAAGAAAGGATCACAGACACAAAAGACTTGTTTCTTCACTTCTTTATAGTTCAAATTTTGCATCCACGGGACCACAGCGTGGTTATAAAGCAACCATTTCAAAGGAAAATAACCGGGTTCACCTCTTCTTCAATTTTCCTACCGGTTTAAAACTCCAATTTTATTTTTCAATTTAATAAATAATTGCCTTCAAATTTTACTCAAATAAATAAATAATATTTATCATCGTTTATTAATAAGATTAAAGTTAATGATAAAGCATTTGCATTAAATAACTTAAAATAATAACTTGTTTTTTACACTTCAATTGAGAGTATAGTTATCTAAAAAAATCATCTTTAAAATTTGTAACTAGTTCTAATTTTTTATGCAAATAGTTTATTTTTCCTTGTTTATTTTAATTGTTGAATTATTTTTCTAAATTTTTATTTCATTTTTAAATGTTATTGTAAGAATTGAAATATTAATATTGGAAAAAATATTAATCAGACTTTGTGTTTAAATATTATACCCCTGAGTGAAATTATATAGATACGGATTCGAAAATAAAATGTGTTAAATCCATATTGAGATTGATTGAGATTGTGATACATAAATATTTAACCGCATGATTTAGTTGGAACGACAAACAATGAAGAATTAGACTAATTAAACAAAGTAAGTAACCATGCTTAACATATTTTAATGTTATGAATAGATTTAAAATGTTAATTGTTTTATAATATTTGTTCAATTAACATTTGTTCATAATGATAAGGAGTTTAGTTTCATTGTCCATGCATTCTCACACATGTAGCATGCGTATTCGATAGTGTTAAGCTCCTTTGGTACACAAGTTTGTGTTCCAATACCAACCTAGGATTTCATCTGGGAAACCACTTAAAACCCTATGTAGGTTTAGAACCTTAACCTTAACCATAATCTATGTCAAGTCAAAGTACAAAACCAAAAATCTTACTTCACTTTGCTCAAATACATGGTCCAATGTATTTAACAATTACAAACTCGAATAAATCATATTATACTCTAAACATTTATTTATTTATTTTAAACTAAAGTCTGACAAAAAAAATGATGATAACTTGTCCCTACTGAAGTCAACTGAATTTCAACCTTCTTTGTAGTCTCTTACTAAGGCTTTAGTATTCTTTTATGGTATGAAGATCTCTATAAGATATTTTGTACAAACCTTCTTCCAGTTGTTGTCCTCTTCGTTGAGCCTACAGAAAATAGACAAAAACTCAATTAGACACATATGTTAATTAGTAAGTTCTTCAACAAAATTTTAGATTTTCACCATCTTTATTTTATAGATATCGTAGCTCGATAAAATCTCATCCTTTATTGATAAAATAAACTAATTACAATAATTTGTATTTTAACTCTTTCTACTGTAATAATAATAAATAAATAATACAAATAAAAAATAATAATTTGTACTTCATTTCTCACCCCTTTCTTTATAACTAAGTAATATTTATTTTTCTTCATTTTTTCACTTATTTTTTTTCATCAATTACTTTTTCTACCAAAAATACCATAAGAAAAACAAGGTAAGTTAATTTATACTGACCTGTCTTAAACAAAATATCTCACTCTCACTTCTCATATTTGATTCCATAAGATAAAATATATATGTAATTTTATAATTAATTATTACATGTATAAATATAGATTTTTTGTATGTTTATTTAATCTCATGGTTAAATTAATCAATGAAGTAAATATAATCTTTAATATTTATTGACAAAATACACATATGTAAAATACTGCATACAATAATTAGGCATAAAACAAAAAATAATCTTTTAAGACATAACGTTGTGTGTGTTTAAACTCATTTGAGGAAAAGAAGAAAAAAGACACGTGACAGCTGATATGCATATACGAAAATGAAACTGTCCTTATTGTGTTTCTCTTGCAACACATGGCACCTGTTTTTCTGTTCAAAAGAATAATAGAATTTTATAGAAATAAGAATAAAATAATACTAAAATAAATTATTTATTTATTTTTTCAGAATTTTTACTACTATTGATAAAAAAAGAAATAGAAAGACGTGTCGAGTGAAAAATATAAAATTGCACGTGGCTTTACGAAAATAGTGACAAGCAGAATGATACTTTTTGTAGTATAAATATTAAAAAAATTATTAAATAATAATTAAATTTAAAAATTAAAAATAATTAGTTATTAATTTAAAAATTATTAATATTTAATGTGATTTCTATTATTAATAAAATATTATAAAATAATTTTTAAATTGATATATAAATTAGTTATTAAAACTTTAACTACTAATATTTTAGATTTTAAATTAGTTTTCAAAAGATTAAAAAAAATTAAAATATAATTAATTAGTAACTAAAATTTTAGTAATTAATATCAATTTAAAAATTATTTTATAATTTTTTATTAATAATAGAAAATATTAGACCTTTGTGTAGGAATATTTTTTACTAAAAAATTAGAGAAAATAGCATATAAACTTCGGAAATTTTATTTTTGGTAATTAAAATTTACATTTCTCTATGATTTTTTCCTTTTGCTTTAGTAATTTCTTTTCATTTGGTTTCTTATTGTTTATTCTTTACTAATTTAATATTAGTGTAATGTCTTAGTTTTCAGCATTTTTAATTTTAAGCAACATGCATTTCTGTCTTGCATTTTCTTTCGATTTTTTGGTTTATTTTAACGTTTTAAGAAAGTTTTAATATTAACTTGTTTATAATTTTTTTCTAAATCTTATAAGTCTCACTTATATTATTTAAACTCAATTCAATTTGCTTAACTTGTTTTAACATTTCTTTAAATAAATATACCAAAAGCATTACTTTTTAATCACAGCAAACATTAATACCTTTAATTAATCTTATCATAAGTAATGAATGAAAGTTATATATGATAATAATCATAGAAAGTGGATCATATTTTCTTGATTTTCTACTTAAAAATGGATTGTTTTGATATAATATACTTTGTTACAAAACCACTAAATATAATCCAATTTTAAAAATAAAAAATAATTAATTATTATATTGATTAAATTAAATATTATTTTAGAGAAAAAAATTATTAATATTTAAATTAGTTTATTTTATTAATAAATTATTTTTAAATTGAGATTTTAAAATTGGTACTTACAATTTTGATAACTAATTAAATATAAATTTAAAAAATATTCATAAAAAATAAAAAATAATTTAAATACTAATATTTTTTTATATCTAATTTAGTTAATATAATAATAATAATTTTTTAAATTGTTTTCTATTTAATCATTTTTTTAAAAATATTTTATCAATGTGATTTTAACTTATACATATACACCTAGTATATTTAAATCGAAAATCATTAATATTATTAAAATAAAATTCATAATTTATTTTTTTATTAACATTTTTTATTTATTTTACAAGAATTTTTATCGACCAAATTTCACGAAAAACACATCATTACTACAATTGTCGCTCTTGCCTTAAAATATGATATTTAACTTTAAGCTCACATTGGCTTAATTTTTCATTTAATAGTAAATAATTATAAAAATAATATTAAAAATGTTAAATAAAATATTAATAATACATAAAATCAATCTTTTAATTTATTTGTATTTTTAAATTATGTAAATAACTTCACTTTTCACTGTAACTTTTTTTTTACTCCCTAAAGTTTGTTTTAAATCCTACAAACTCATAATTTTCCAAACACATTTTAGTATCCAACTTAGCCAGCTTGCTATAAAATTCTTGAATAGGAAAAAAATGAATAAATGAATAATTATATGGTGGACTTTATGTTAGTAATCGCGTTTTTCACTATCAACTTACACTTTATAGATAAAAGTTTCTATGATTATACTATATATTAACATGCTCTGTCTGGGCGAAAAATAAGCTCACTATTACCTTGCATTAAAGAGACAGTGACAACGTTTAACTTCCAATACGTTTGCACTACTAAAAAAACTCTAAACCACTCCAATAACTTTATACTCTAAATAATGATGCATGAAAGAGGTGTCTTTTGAAGAATGATTTTCAAATTTAAATATCATTTATTCTATTGCGTTCCGTGCATCGAGATCTTGACTCGACAATCTGTTTAAACCGATGAACATGATAAAAAACTATTACGTCTAAACATGATTAACGAGATTAATCAGTGATCAAATATTAAGTAATGCACTTTTAATCATGATCAAACTTCCTAATTCGATTCAATAACAAAGGATACGCAGTAATAATATAAATAAACACAAATTTCAAGAATCAGGTACGTTATCATACAATGAGAACACCAAGTGCCGAATACTGAATTCTTACTTGAGCGTCGGAGTACCTAGCTTTTGCAGGTACCATACAAGCCCAAAACTAGCGAGAAAAAGGAGTAGAGAGTGAGAAGGTGAGAGTTAACTGAGAAGCAGCAGCGACATGCAAACCAACTAAAAGAGTGTCCGAATCATTCCAAAAATATTTGTATATAAAAATATATTTAATAAAAAAAAGCTTTATTATTCTAGTATTGTTAGTATAATTTCACATCGATCAGGAATTAGATCAGAAGTCAATGAAAATTTACATATTTATTCTCTGGATTTTTTTTAACCAAATATAACAAATATTATGAAATGTTTGTTATATCCGAGTAACAAAACCTCTTTTCCTTGTCTTTCCATCAACACATTACAGATGTTTGCTTTCCGAACACGACATGAACATAAATTAAAAACAAAAGCCGATCGAGAGGAGTATACATATAGTTGTGGACACTAAGGTAAATTTCTGAAATTTTGGCTCCAAAAATGATAAACCCTAATAATAATACTCATGATACAGAAAGAACTTGAGTATCTATATTAATAAAAAAAAAAGTGAGAAAGAAAAATTGAGTGGCTATATATAGTCAGAGCCACAAGGCCCCTGCATCTTTGAGAATAGGAACCAGTTCACCTGAGATATGTTTAGCCATCACTCTCTCCAACCCTCCGAAATACTTCCCACTCACGAACACCGCCGGAAACTGCACCCTTCCGCCGCCAACAACCTTCCTCGACAGCTCCATTGCCACCTCATCCTCTTCTCCCTCGTCAACCTCGTACACGGGAGGGTTCACTCCCAGGCCCTGCAACAACTTCTGCACCACGTGGCACATGCAGCACCCCTGTGTTCCCACCACGATCACCGGATTCTCCGAAACCATCTTCACCACGTCGGCATGGGCAGCGGCGGTGCTTCCTCCGGCTTCGGACGGTGGCGCTTGGTGCATGGAGAGAGAGAGAGAGAGGAGAGTGAGAGGTGGCTGTGGAGAAAGGGACTTGCGAGGAAAAAGTAGGAACCACAGTAACATTATAAGTGCAAGGCGAAGACTCTAACGTCAACGCCTGTTACGCAATCTCCTGCGTCACGGTAATTGTGGTGACAAGATTTTACGTCACGGACAGGGTCAACATATTCGGAGAAGAACCTAAGTCTCACCCATGATGCTATTCTATTCTGACTTCGCCTTCCATGTTTTATTACTTTCATTCAAGATCAAACTTCCACGTGTGTCTATTTTCTGTTCTTTTTTTTTCTTCATTTCATTAATAAATGTAACTTTAAATAAATGAAATGTGGGTAATAAAAATTATCATTCATTTATTTTCTAAAACACTACAAAATTACAGCCACAAGAACGTGTGTACGTATTTTTTTCTTAACTTTCACGATAACAAAAATTTAAAGTATATATATAAATAATTATGAATGATTCACTTGATGGTAAATAAAAAAAAAATGATGATTTTAAAAAAAATTGTTTAAAATTAGTGAAAATAGTGATTAGAAATGAAGGTTATTTTATTTATATGTGAAATTTAATCTGATATTTTTCTATTGTTGTCTTGAAATAAATAGTTAAGGGAAGAGTGGAGGATAGTTAATTCCCATAAAGTTAATTTAAAAAATAAAAAATAATTTTATTTTTAAATAATTTATATGAACGAAATGACAAAATTTTTCATTGTATTAATAAAATAAAATAATTAATGGTAGAATGAGAAAAAAATCTGTATAAGAAAAAATTACTCAGAAGAATCCTCTTTATATAGCTTCAGATGGTAATAAAAAAAAATACTGTATACATTTACATATTCATTAGAATTTGATAAGTTTATTTAGTTGTATAAATAATATATATGTTATATTATTTTCCAAATATAGTATTAGTCAAACATGTGTGAAGATTATTGGTTCGTCAAAAATATAATGAAAATGATGGATTCTTATAGTAAAATAGATTGAAAATTTTGATCTGACTTGTCTTTTGTTCGTTAATTATTTTTAAATTTTAAATTTTGTATTTTTAATATATATATATATATATTAAAAATATATTTAATTTAATTTTAATTGATTATTAACATCTCTAATAAATTAAAATAATTATTAAATTTACATGTTAAATTACTCTAATATAATTAATAATTGAAACTTAATATATAAATTTTAATAATTTGCATCTTTCAAATAATATAATACAAAATAATTAATTTATTATCATTTTTAATTAAAAAAAGTGGATCAACCCTTACTCTGTCCCACCTTTATGTACCAATTTGGAAGATTAAGTGAGGCGAGTCAAAGTGAATTGGTATAAGTTGAAAATACCAATAGCAAACTAAAACCTACTTTATCACTTCTATGCAAATTTAAAATAAAAATATAATTTTTTGGCTTTAACTAATATTTTCTTTAAAATTTATAGTTTTTAATAATAATTTGGATATAAATTTTATATTGAATATATTTTTTTATTAGACTATTTCTATTAATGTGATGCTTGTGAAATAAAGTACGCAATGATAATTTGTTTAAATATCTTAAAATCATGTATATCAATTAAACTCTCTTATTTGATGTTAATTGAAGAAGATTTAATAGCATAATTAATGAATTATGGAAAGTGAAAACAACTGTATTTTGAATTAATAAATTAAGAAAAGTTAGTATTAATTTGATTTCATTTAATGTAACAATTCATTACATGTATTCAGCAAAAAGAGAAAGTGTGATGTGAGTTCATTAAGTTATAGAGAATGAGAAATCAAACTCAACATATATACAAATGAATATTGTGATTTATGAAAATTAATTACGCAGCAATTAATAATTCTTGCAATGTATTTAATTATAATTTACAAGCCACTATTTACTATAATGAAAAAGTTAAAAATTATTGTTTTATTGGTGCATCCGTTTATTTCCCATAATAAAAAACATGAAAAGAAAACTTAGAAAACTATTAAATATTATACAACAAATTTTAGAATGTGTAGAAATTGTAACATCACACAAAAATATCAGCTCTATTTAATATGAAAAAATTATTATTAAAAATATTATGTGTGTACTACTTTATATATGGATAAGTATTATTTTCACTTCATACACCTCATGAAGCACCTAATTTTATTTTTAGTTTTTTAACGAGCTACAACACACATGGTCCAATTAGATAAAATGTATTATAATTCTAATTGGATTTAGACGGAGACAATCAATATGAAATATTATTATTGATACTAATATTTATATTTTAAAAATTTTAAAAATTTTAAATTTTTTAATTATAATATTATAATGTTTTTTAATTAAATTAAAAAAAATTAAACTAAAATTATTTTTCTTATTTAGTTATAACAACGTAATAAATCTTAAAATTATTTCAATTCTCTATAACCTTCTTTTTTTTTATTTTAGTTTGTTCATTGCTTTTAATCCCCATCAAGAACTATACGTATTCAAATCCGTATGTAAAAAGTTGTATGTAACACTCACTTTATATATGAATTTGGATCTGTATGTAAAAATCTGTATGTAACACTTACTTTACATACGAATTTGGATCCGTATATAAAAATCCATATGTAATGCTCGCTTTACATAGGAATTTGGATTTGTATGTAAACATCGGTATGTAACACTTACTTTACATACGAATCGAAATTCGTATGTAACATTCACTTTATATACGAATCCAAATCTGTATGTAACACTCACTTTATATATGAATCTAAATCCGTATGCAATGCTATATAAATCCGTATGTAATAATTGGTATGTAAATAACAAAATTCTTGTAGTGTATACTCGATGAGAATGTTTATCTCCTCTTTCTTGAGTTATACGTCCACAAAATGAATTAGAACAATGCGAACTAACTAAAAAACCAAAGTTTAAGATAAAGAAGACTCTAAATCATGCGTTCAAGTACAACCTTTCACAAAAAGCAATTTTCTTGGAGATTAAAATATCAAAACAACTGCTATAGAGAATTGGAAAACAAAACTTTTTTTTACAAAAACCTCATAACTCAAAGGGAAATTACAACAGAGTCAACAAAAAAGGTTTAACATTCTATGCGAAGGCAAAATAAATGAATTACAAAGAAGAAAATAAACTAATAAAACCCTATGGAGCTTCCCTCTTCCTCCTTAAGGTCTATGTCTTTTAATAAGTTTTTTTGCTCCTATGATTTTGGGAAAATATTATGGTTTAGATTATGTGAATAGTTTTTTCAGTTTCCAACTTTCCATAATGTTTTTTTGGATTTTGTTTTCTTGTATTTTGCAGAAAATTTACTTTCAATTATGTTTATCAACTAGTGTAGATTTTATTTTATCATTTTTCTCCTTAGAATTTGTTTTCTATCTTGATTCAAATAAGCAACTTAAACTTTTGCATATTTGGTCATTTGCAAAGGTAGACACTTTTTTAAGACTGTGGAATTTAAACAACATAAAAAATTGTTAAGATCCAAATAAACCTAATTATATTAGTCTTAATTAAAATAATAAATTTATTCATTATTACATTCTAATAATTTATGATTATATAAAATTATACTTATCAATGATAAATTAGGTGATGCATATAAAAGTAAATAATTCAATGCACAATGATTGTTTTTGGAGTTTATACACATGTATATATTTATGAAAGTGCGTAGGAATAATATTTGTTTGTGTCCCATTAAATGTTGGCCCGTTACTCCAAAAAAAAATATTAATTAGAGGAAGAGGAGATTGCAAGAAAAGTGATTAAAAAACAAATAATTGTAAAAAAGAAGTATATTTGTGAGATTAATAAGTATAAATAGGTGGGTTTGGGTGGGAGAAGAGTGTGAAGTTGAGAAGAATGGAAGAATCATTAGCAAAGGTGGTTTGTGTGGTGTTATTGGGCATAATAGTAGCAGTGGGGAGTGTGGAAGGAAATACATGGTGTGTGGCAAGAAGTAGTTCTGGGTTTGGGGCAATGAAATCAGGGATGGACTTTGCATGTTCGCATGGAGCAGACTGTGGGCCCATTAGGCCCGGTGGGTCATGCTTCAACCCAAACACCATACAAAATCATGCTTCTTATGCTTTCGATAGTTACTATCAGAAAAATGGCAAATCCGCTGGATCCTGCAATTTTAACGGCGCCGCCACAATCGCCGTCACCGATCCCAGTATGCACTCTCTACTCATCAAAATATTTATTTCACAAATCAATAAAATAATATTTTAATTTATTCTTTTAGTTAAAATTATTATTATATTATTATAATCTATAAATTTTTTTATTATAACTGCTTTTTGGTATACATAATATTTTTCCAACTTTACTCTTATTTAATATATCTCATTTTATTAATACAATAAAATATTTTATCATTTCATATAAATTATTTAAAAAATAAAATTATTTTTTTACTTTTTAAATTAATAGTAATGTACAGTTTTTATATGACTTTCTCACTCTTTTCTTAATTTTTTATTTTAAAGCAACAAAAAGAACATATTCTTAGATATTTTCACACCAAATCTCATATATAAAATAAAATAATTTTCACTTTTAATCCCTCTCTTTAGTTCATTTTTTCTTTTCAATTTTAGTTAATCCAAAATTATTATTTTTTATATATATTACATTTTTATTCTCGTAAAAATTGAGTAAAAAAGAAAAATATGTCCACCGATATAATATTAAATGTATAGTTTTATTGTATGTATAATTTGTAAATATTAAATGTATATTTTTAATGTATGTATGATGTGAAAGAAATCTTTTCCTTCATTAACCCTATTTTTCCTTTTCATCTCTGTTTCAAGGTTTTGGATCCTGCAGGTACCCATCTTCTTAAAGGTAATATATAATATACATATCTATGATATTTTTTTTCTTTTCTTTTTTTTCAAATGATATAATTTTATTTAGTATTTTAAAATAAAATAAAATAAAATAATATTTTAGAATTAAAAAAGTTTGTACATGTGAAATACAATTTTAGTAAAAAATACATTTTACTGTTTATCAATTATTATGACCAGCCTAATATTTGTTCCTTTTAATAATTTTCAGCACTGAAGGACTTGAAGAGCATAGCAAGGACCAATAAATAAATACTGATTTTACAATCTAAACATTTGTATAAGTATTTTCAATAAAATCTATTTCTCTTTCTATCCAACTTTATTTATTTTTCTTCATATCGAAAATTGCAATTTATTAAAACTGTCCCTTAAAAGTATTAACTTTTAGCCGTTTAAAAGCGTTGAACTGAAGTAAAAAATAAAAATAATTGAACAATATTACTCAGACATTGAAATGAAGAAAAAAATAATGCGAAGACAGAAAAAAAAAACACTTCCAATGTAAAAAAAAGGAAGAAGCAAAAATAAAAATAAATTGGAAAAACAAGATTTAAATTTAATTAACTAATCTGTAATATGCCTATGCCTTAAACATATATGGCATTCATATGTAAAAAACAAAAACAAAAAGTGATTATGAAAATATTAAATTGCTTCTTTTAAAAGATAACATATCTTTCTCCCTCCCATTTAATATTCCTGTTTAGCTGAAAAAATATACTTGTCTCATTAATTTGTAAGTAAATATAAGAAATAAGTTATTTTAACTGAATTTATAAAAAAAATCAATTGTATAAATCTTATTTAATACTATATTTTTTTTAAAAAAATTATCTTTAAGTTTAAATATTATTTTTAATGAATATAATTGAGAATAATTATTAGTTTATTATGAGAAAACAAAAAATATTAAATAACTTAATCATTATTCTTAATAAATATGAAAGTAGTTAATTTTATTTATAATTAAATGTAGATAGTATTAAAAGTCATTCGAAATTACTGTTTATTGTTTTATTTCAATTTTCGTTATTTTTAAATTATATAATTTTGTAATAAATCGCATATTGCAAGAGAAAGACTGTGGACAATTATTTTCTGCATCTGATATTTTTGAATTATGTGAAATGAAAAAAAAATGTATTTTCTAGTTTTTAAATCAAAAAGTCCTTTTTATATTTGGTATTCTGCAATATATTATTGGATTTGGGTTTTTAAACACTTTTCTAGAATCTAGTTACTTTGGTAGAATTTTTGGATTTTAATTTTTTAATATTTTTTGTAATGCATTTTTTCTTAATTTTGGAATTTTTTTTCTGAAATAAGATTTTGGTTTATCAATTTTATTTTCAAAACACAAAAAATTATTATAATTTTGTTTTCATAATATATTTTTTATTTTCATGTTTTCAATTACAAAATAAAAAACAAATTTAAAAATTAGTTAATTGATGCATGTGAAAAATTATTTAATGTTTATTGAAATCGTGAAAAATGTTTTCATTAATAGTCTTGCAATACCTGAAGTGCTTTTCTAATATTTAAAAATTGTTTGTTTTCATTTACCAATTGAATGTTTTAATTTTTTTCATGTTTTTATTAATATTTTGATATTAGTATTTCAAAGTTATTTACTTGATTATATATTCTATTATTCAATTAAATATATGTTAAAAAGGAGTTTATGACTTTTTTGATAATACAAGATAAAAAAATACATTTTTAAGTTTTATTTATTTATCTCGTATTTGAATTCGTTGATGGAGTGATAATGATAGTGTAAATGGACGAGTGGACAAATTTATTGTTTTGATTAACATATTTGAAGATGAGGGTGTAACCAAAAAAACTAGTTACATGATTTTTTTCCTTTACTTTCACATATGCAAAGAGATTATGAGGATGTTAATGTAGAATATATGAGTGTTTAAAGTTAATATAATATAAGTTTGCAACCGTTCATAAAATGAAAATGGTATGTACTATTAAAGAAATAAAAATTATCAAATCATACGCAATTATTGTATGTAATTATTGTACGCTATTGTACGATATTGTAATTTGGAGAGAAAAAATCTTCATACACTTATATATTTCTTATACACGAAGTTATGTAAATACACGCAAAAGAATAAAGACATTTTCATTTTTTTTACCATTTTATATAATTTTCTTATATCTACCACTGTGTGGAAAGAAACAATGATACAAATTGCACCACACAAACTATGTCATACATTGCACCACTGAGGTTGTGTGACACACTGCAGCACTCAGGTTGTGCCACACACTGCACCGCTCAGATTGTGCCACACACTGCAGTTCCCATGTTGTGCAAAACACTACATCACACAGAGTGTGTCACACACTGTGACACACTGCACCACACAAGCAGTGCCACAAATTGCACCACACAGGTTGTGTCACACACTGCACCACCCAGGTTGTATCACACATTGCACCACCCAGTGCCACACACTGCACCACTCATGCTATGCCACACTGCACCCCTGATGTTATGCCACACACTGCACCACACAGGCTGTGTCACACACTGCACCACTCAGGTTGTATCACACACTGCACCACAGAGGTTGTGCTACATACTACATCACACAAGTTGTTCCACACATTGTACACATGTTCTGTCACACAATGTACCACACAAGTCGTGCCACACACTGCACCACACAGGATGTGCCACACACTGCACCACACAGGATGTGTCACACTGCACCACACAGGGTGTCCCACACACTGCCACTCAAGCTACTGCTTCACACAGATTGTGTCATACACTGTACCACTCAGGTTGTACCACATTCTGCACCACTCAGGAATTGTTGGGCCACACACTACACCACTCAGGGTGTGCTACACACTGCACAAGGCTGTGCTACACACTGCATCAAACAAGTTGTTCCACACACTGCACACAGATTCTGCTACATAATGTACCACACAGGGTGTCCCACACACTGTACCACTCAGGTTACTGCTTCACACCTGTGAAGTTCGGATACGGCAAAATTCACGCCGTTACCGCTGTCGACACGGGTGCGCGGCGGGTGCGTGCATGACGCGGTGTCGGACGCACCTGCCTGGGCCGGATACGGCCCTCTTCCCGGACACGTTAGAGGAGACGCGGCCAACTCCTTCGACACGGCGGATGGCGCGCGGTCCACTCCTAGGACACGGCGGACGGACACTGTGCACTCTTTAAACCCTTATTTCACAAAAAATCTTAACTAAAATCTCAAATAAAATCCTTATTTCACAGAAAATCTTAAGTAAAATCTCATATAACAAAATATATTACTACATTTTAATTTATATATAGCCGTGTCCCGTGTCCTATAATTTTCAATTTAGCCGTATCTCCGTGTCCGTGTCGTATCCGTTCCTTGTCCGTGTCTGGGCTTCATAGCTTCACACAGATTATGTCATACACTGTACCACTCAGGTTGTGCCACACTCTACACCACTCAAGAATTGTTGTGCCACACACTGCACCACCCAAGTTGTGTCAAATACTGCACCACCCAAGTTGTGTCAAACACTGTATCACTCAGGCTGGATTTTGCCACACACTGCAACATTGAGGTTGTGCCACACACTGCAGCACTGAGGCTGGGCCACACACTGCACCACACACAAGTTTCAGAATCGATTTTAGCTTATACATAAGCAGGAGAATCGATTCTCTTTGTTTTGTGATGTGCTGAATCGATTTTCTATTATTTGAACTGTATGAACAATGAATTCTCCTTGTGATGTTCTTAAATGATTTTCTATTCATTATAACTATATACATACAAAATCGATTCCTTTTTTTTTGTTATTTTTTAAGTTTAAAAAATTATTTTCATCTTGTTTCAGTGGCTGATTATATCTTGTTTTGTATTTGAGGAAGCGTTCTTCTTTGCTTTGAGTGATTGTGGTTGGGTGCTACTCTTCTTCTTCTTCCTTGTTATTCATGGACTTTCATAAGTTCATCAATGTTTAGAATTTTTTTACTTTGGGTATCCCTACAACACCAATAAGCGACCATGTTTTTGAGACCTAAACAATTTAATCCTTATAAATCTCTATAAAGAGTGATGAGAAAATAGAAGGAGATGATGGAAGATTATCCCCATAGTCCCAGCCACCACTAAGAGTAGAGAAGATTATGTAAAAAAAAATATTTAGTGTCTTTTAGTCTTGTATAAATGTACGAGCTACTTTAATTATTAAGTAAATGACTCTAGAAGTATTCCACAACTTGCTTAGGGTTCACTAACCTTGACAATTAACTACATCCCCATGCTTTTGTATTTGGTTTTCCGTTTTCATATTTTTTTTTCATATAATTAGCTTAAATATAAAAGCTCGTAGGATTTGTAACATAAATTTTAAAATATCAAACATTTCTTCTCAAAATCATCTTGTATATATTGGTTAATCTTTCTAAATATTCTTAGTAAAAAAATTACACAACCACATTCTAACAAAAATACTACAATAATTATAAACAGATATAATAATTTTTTTTATAGTGTATTTTAAGATTTTTTTTTCCGCATAAATAAAAATAATAACAAATCCGCTAATTTTTCAAATGTCTTATTTGAAATAGTTTTATTAGTTCAATAGTTGTATTATCTTGATTCAGACGGAAAAAAGTATTTTGATTTCAAAAATAAATTAAAAATAAAAAAAATAATGTTTAATTGAAAAGTGAAATCTTAAAATAATTGTTTTAAGACTAAATAAAAATAAGACCCTATTTTAGAATTTTTGGATTTTATTTATTTTTTAATATTTTTCGTAATGCATTTTTTTTTTAATTTTGGAATTATTTTTCTAAAATAAGATTTTGGTTTATCTATTTTATTTTCAAAACACAAAAAAATATTATAATTTTTTTTTTCAGAATATATTTTTTAATTCCATGTTTTCAATTACAAAATAAAAAACAATTTTAAAAATTAGTTTATTGGTGCATGTCAAAAATTATTTAATGTTTATAGAAATCGTGAAAATGGTTTTCATTAATAATATACATGTCTTATTTTAAGAGATGTTTTTCTTGAAAATGGCTTGTTTTCATTTATCAATTGAAAGTTTTAATTTTTTTCATGTTTTTATTAATATTTTGATATTCACGGTATTTGAAAGTTAGTTATTTATTATATATTCTATCATTCAATTAAATATATGTCACAATCATAAAAATCGGAGAATATGACACTTTTTATTTTGATAATACGAGATAAGAAAATAGGTTTCTAAGTTTTATTTGTTTAAATTTATTTATCTCGTATTTGAATTCGTTGATAGAGTGATAATGACAGTGTAAATGGACGAGTGAAAAAATTATATGAGTGTTTAAAGTTAATATATGATAAGTTTGCAACCGTTCATGAAATGAAACTGATATGTATTATTAAGAAAATAATAATTATCCAATTATATGCAATTATTGTACGATATTGTACGTAATTATATGCAATCAATTTAATAATGATAAAATATCATGATTAGTGGATCCCTACCTATATAACTTGTATATATTTCATATAAGAGTGATGTAAATACACGTAAAAGAACCTCTTTTACCATGGTCTTATATAATTTTCTTATATGTACCATAGAAAGAATCAATATTACAAATTGCACCACACAAACTATGTCATACATTGTACCACTCAAGTTGTGCTACACACTGCACCCCTCATGTTGTATCGCACACTGCATCAAAGAAGTTGTGCCACACATTGCATCACACCAGCTGTGTCACACACTGCACCACTTAGGCTGTGCTGCGCACACCACAAAAAGTGTGCAACACACTGCACCACTCAGGCTGTGCCACACACTAAACACAGACTTTGCCACATAATGTACTACACAGGTCGTGCAACACACTGCACAATTCAGACTGTGCTGTGCTATACTCTGCACCACGCAGGAATTGTTGTGCCACACACTGCACTACACAGGTTTTTCACACACTACCTACACTACACAGGTTGTTCCACACGCCTGCACAATTCAGACTGTGCTGTGTTATACTCTGCACCATTCAGGAATTGTTGTGCCACACACTGACCACTCAAGATGTGTCACTGCATTACACAGGTTGTTTCACACACTAGACAGGTTGTTTCACACACTACACTACACTACACAGGTTGTGCCACACACTGCACCACTCAGGATGTGTCACACACTGCACCACTCAAGATGTGTCACACACTGCACCACTGAAGATGTGTCACACACTGCACCACTCAAGATGTGTCACACACTGGACTACACAGGTTGTGTCAAACACACACTGGACCACACAGGCTGTGTCAAACACTGTTTCACTAAGGCTGGACTGTGCCACACACTGGACCACACAGGCTGTGTCAAACACTGTTTCACTCAGGCTAGACTGTGCCACACACTGCATCATTCAGGCTGTGCCACACACTGCACCACACAAAAGTTTCATAATTGATTTTAGCTTATACATAGGCAGGGAGAATTGATTCTTTTTTTGACGTGCTTAAATGATTTTCTATTCATTATAACTATATACAAAATCGATTCTTCTTTTTTTTGTTATTTTTTAAGTTTAAAAAATTATTTTCATGTGTCACTGCACTACA